>Ga0224512_10001344_pt1 | contig 23839 bp, 26 predicted proteins | sample SF_May12_sed_USG_4_FD_169103 | JGI IMG/M metagenome (GOLD analysis project Ga0224512, IMG submission 169103) | Sediment microbial communities from San Francisco Bay, California, United States - SF_May12_sed_USGS_13 | ecosystem: Environmental > Aquatic > Marine > Sediment | place: USA... | reverse complement strand
TCTTTGTCAGATCCAGGCGAGACCATAGCTAATTCTCTTTATCGACTGCTAATTATCCGAGACACATCAATTCGCGTGGTTCTGCGCGGAGATCATTATGACCGCTTCATTACCACATCCCGTGCGATATGTGCCGTTCCAAGAGGTCGGCGACCAGCCAAACATCGTTGTCGATGGCGCCCCGCTGCGTTCTACGGTATTAACGCTTTCGCATTGGCCGAATAACCAGACACCGGAGGCGCTGAAGCGCGATACTTCCACGGCAACGGTTTTCGCATACCTGGATACGCCGGAGTTGCATCAGCCGGTCGGGATCGTCACCAATAATCACTTCGATGAGGATGGCCTTTTCAGTATGTTCGCGCTATCTCAGCCAACAATTGCGCTTCGGTACCGCGAATTATTGATCGGCGGTGCGATGGCCGGGGATTTCGGTGTCTTCACGGATCGCAATGCCGTGCGTCTGTGTTTCATTATCGAGGCATTTACGGACAAGCGCTTGTCGCCATTGCCGAAGGAGGTTTTTTCCGGTTGCGAACGCCAACGTGCGGCCGCGTTTTTTCGGCAGATGCTGGAGCGTTTGCCTGAAATTTTGGAAGACGTGAACGAGTATAGGGGCTATTGGCGTGAGCAGGATTCCAATCTGCGCCAAAGTGAATCATTGATCGCCAAAGGAGATGTCCGGATCGAGGAATTTCCGGAATCAGATCTTGCGATAGTGCATATTCCGGGTGATCTCCCAGTCATGAACGTGCGGCGATATTTGCAGGCCGAGAGAGCATCGGTACACCCGTTTGCAATTCACAATGCAACGAATTGTAACCGTATCGTTCGCATTCAAAATGGTTCATATGAATTTCAGTATCGATATGAGAGTTGGTTGCAGGTGGTTTCTCGCCGACCGTTGTTTCGGGTTGATCTTAATGGACTGGCACGACGACTGAATTCACTGGAAACGGCAGCGGGCACGTGGCGTGCCGATAAAGTTACCGAGATTGTTCCACGTCTGTTTTTAGAGGGAACAGACAGGTCTTCGATAACAGAGAAGACTTTTGTCGAAGAAGTTCAGGAATATCTAGCCGAACAACCGGTTGCCTGGGACCCTTACAATTGGGAATCTTCATAGCCAATGTCGACTCTCAGACCGTTCCATGTAGCAGTTCCCATTTGGGATCTTGGCGCGGCGCGACGTTTCTACGGTGAACTATTAGGTTGCAAAGAGGGGCGCAGCGATGCGGATTGGGTCGATTTCAATCTATTCGGTAATCAATTCGTTTGTCATCAGTTCCCGGAGCGCGAGCCGCTGGAGAGAGATCAGCAGTTCCACAATGTCGTCGATGGAAAGGAAGTACCCGTGCCGCACTACGGTGTCGTGTTGTCAATGGACGAATGGGAGCAACTGGCTAACCGACTGACTGCCGCTGACGCGCAATTCATCATTGAGCCTTATATACGATTTCGTGGGCAGGCTGGAGAACAGGGTACTTTTTTTATTTCGGATCCCAGCGGGAATGCTCTGGAATTCAAGGGTTTTCGCGACCGCGATACGTTATTCTCGATGTAGTCTGCAAGAGGCTGATTAGTTCGCAGCAGGCCCAAGCTCAGCGCAGTCTACACACTCGGCGGATGCGGGCCGCACCTGGAGTCGTCCGCTGCTGATTTCTCCCCCACAACTCGTGCAGATGCCGTAATTACCAGCCTCGAGTCGCTGCAGTGCGCTTCTGATATCTGCGAGCTCTGCTGTCGCTTCCTTCTCTAATGCAGATACAACCGCGACATTACCCAACTGTGCTGCCTGTTCTCCGGAATCAGCATCCAGTGGATTGCGGGCGTGGCTATGGATCGATGCTACCCGCTTCTCTAACTCCTTCTTATGATTAAGGAGTAATTCGCGAATCCGCTCTTGCTCTTCAGACAGTGGATCCATTGCTCTTCTCGCAAACGATTCCGGTGGGCCTTTGCTCCACGATCTTATTTTCTCACCGTGCCATTCTACTCTTGTGCATTGTAATTTTCGAACTGCTCGTGACAAGCTCAGGCCTAATATCATTAGCTTGCCAGATCACGCTATCATCGGCAATTCAGGCCGCAAGTGGGTTTCCTCCAGCGATATTCGCCTATGAATTGTGGCCGCTCACTGCGGGAAACGCGCATAAGTGAACCAGACGTCTCATTCTCAGATGACTCAGGGTCTTGCCGGTCTCGTGCTCGCCGCGGGTGCATCGACGCGACTTGGCCGGCCAAAACAGCTGGTGTTGTATCGCCGGTTGACGCTGATTGAGCACGTCGTAAATCACGCCCTGGAGTATTGTGGTGCCGGACTCGTCGTTGTTACGGGCGCGTATCGCGAGCAGGTGAACAAGGCGCTGGGCGGTTTGCCGGTAGAAACGATTTATAACCCGGACTGGCAGGAAGGCATGGGGTCATCGGTGCGCACCGGAGTCATGCGAATCGATCGGGACTGCCGGGCAATAATGTTAATGCTTTGTGATCAACCGACGATCAGCCGAGCCGATTTATCTTCATTAGTCAATGCCTGGACTTCCAGACCCGAACACATTGCCGCAGCCGAATATGCCGGCACCTGCGGGGTGCCGGCGATATTTCCCAAGAGCTTTCGGGAAGACTTATTGTGTCTGAGTGGCGAACAAGGAGCGAAACGAATAATTAACGGTGCACCGTGTATCTCCACTGTCAAAATACCGAGTGCGGAATTTGACGTTGACACTACGGATGATCTCGGCACTCTGAATTCATAATGGCATTGCTTGTCGGTACATTCCTGGTTATTGCGGTGCTGTATGCATCGGTTGGGTTTGGTGGCGGCTCGTCGTACACCGCGATGCTCATGGTCGCGGACACGGACTATCGGCTGGTACCGATTATTTCTTTGATTTGCAACTTGATCGTCGTTACTGGCGGAGTCATTCAATTTGCGGGTGCGAGGTTGATTAAGCCACATGTAGTCGTGCCATGTACGCTGTTATCGATTCCGATGGCCTGGATTGGCGGCATCACGCCGATCGACAATGACGTGTTCTTGCTATTGCTGGCCTTATCCCTGTTGGCTTCGGGTGCCGCGATGTTGATTACCCCGGCTGAACCAAAGGGAGAGATGCGCAACCCATCTACTCGTAAATTGTGGGCCATCGGGCTAACTGTGGGTGGCACACTAGGTTACCTGGCTGGTCTGGTTGGTATTGGCGGCGGAATATTTCTTGCTCCTGCTTTGCATCTGCTGCGTTTGGCGCCGCCTAAAGTTGTAGCGGCAACGGCGAGCTTCTTTATTCTGGTCAATTCACTATCGGGGTTGCTCGGTCATTGGCTGAAGCTCGGCGAGCTGGAGTTGCGCGGAGAACTGGTGGCTTTTGTCTGGTTGTTTCCGGCGGTGCTGATCGGCGGGCAGCTCGGTAGCCGTGCCGGGATTCGCATTCTCCGACCCGTCACCGTGCGGCGGTTGACGGCGATGTTAGTGATCATCGTTGGCATTCGGCTGCTTTTCAGCTGGTACACTATGATCAGTTAGTCAGAAGCTATTGTCATGCCAAACATTCGTGTCGAGTATTTTGCAATCCTCCGGGAGCATGTAGGACAGACCAGTGAGGAGTTGCAGACCAATGCAAAGACGGTCGCACAGTTATTCGATGAACTGGATGGACGGTACCAGTTTCCAAAAATGGTAAATCTGAAGGTTGCGATTAATGATGAATTCGGTGAATGGAATTCGGCGCTGACCGATGGTGATTCAGTCGTATTTATCCCACCGGTGGCCGGTGGATGAAAAGCTTCGAGTTTTCAGGCTGTTCGCTTGACCTGGATCAATTGCGCGAGAAACTTTTTGATCCTGCCGCCGGCGCTTATGTTGGTTTCGAAGGTTGGGTTCGCGATCATAACGAGGGTCGCCAGGTGCAACGGCTGGAGTACGAGGCCTACGAAGAGCTGGGCGCAAAGGAAGGCGAAAGGATTGTCGAGGATGCCAAATCACGCTTCGGAGTTACCGAAGCCCGCTGCGTGCATCGAACAGGCCAATTGGAAATTGGTGATCTTGCGGTTTGGGTCGGCGTAAGCTCACCTCATAGAGACGAAGCCTTTGCGGCCTGTCGTTATATTATCGATCAGGTGAAGCATCGCGTCCCGATCTGGAAGAAGGAACAATATGTCGATGGAGACTCAGGATGGATAAACTGCGAGAGGTGCGACGCAGGCGCACCAGCGATAGACATTTATCCTGATATCAAAGCAGTTGACGACAGGAAATAGACTTTTTTGTAAAAACTCAGACTTAATTTTTCAGGTCCTGTCAGGTTCGTAACTCAAAGGTTTACCGATTCCAGACAGTCGTGACCTGGCTAGGTCTTGTCTGCGGCATATCCCCTGCAGGGAATAAAGCGGACCGCAGGGAGCCATCCCTGCAGAGGATATGCCGCAGACAAGGCCGAATGCCTGGCAGAGAGAGGATTTTGGCCGGCGGACCTCGGCTCTTCCGGATAGGTGCCAGAATTCGCGGCAGGCCGCCAGAGACTCTTTCCTTGGGATGGCTCCCTGCGGTCCGCTTTATTCCCCAGGAAAGAGTCTCTGGCGGCCTGCCTCCAACGGGGGATTTGCGACGAATAATGGGGACATTCCTCATTATTTCGCCCAACAATTGAAATATCGATGGACTAACTCTAACAATGAGGAATGTCCCCATTATTCGGACACTGTCTGTCCGATGAGCTCTGAGTTTTTATAACTTATTGCCTCTCGCGCTCGATCAGTTCGTCGGCAACCGCCAGCATGTCGTCGAAATTCTTTACCCCCGGTCCGGTAGTCAGATACTTTCCATTAATCACGAGCAGCGGAACGCTCTGGATCCGGTAACGTTGGGTGAGGTTTTTGGCGCGCTTCAGCTTGCTCTCTACTCCGAATGAACGAAATGTACTGTTAAATTCTTCTTCACTTACATCGAAGCGAGCGAAAAATTCCCGGATGTCGTCTTCACTGGTAAGTTGCTTCCTATTCACATGCATTTCCTTAAAAATTGCATCGTGCATAACATCCAGTTTGTTTAGTGCCTCTGCGGTGTAGAAAATACGCGCGTGAATCTGGTTCGTTGGGTTCCACATGACGGGCAAACGAATGAACCGCGCATCGTCGGGTAATTCTGGCGCCCATTTCTTTAGGTACGGATCGAAATTGAAGCAATGCGGGCAGCCATACCAGAATACTTCGGCTACCTCGATAACATCTGGCGCGCTGCTGGTGCCCTGCGCTGTGGTCAGCATCGTGAAATGTTGACCTTCACTGAATTGCCATTGTGGTGCATCTTCCTGGGCGGCCGGCGATTCCGTTTTCGCGAGAACAATCGCCTCGTCAGCCGGACTGGAAGTGGTGTCCGTTTCTCCCGTCGATTCTTCGACGGCCTCGAGGACGGCTGGAGCCACTGTTTCAGTTGAGTCGGCTGCAATCTCAGCTTCAGTCGGAGGAGCGGTTGCTGTTTCTGCTGCAGGTTCGATGTCAAGGGCCTGATCGGTTTCAGAGCCGCCACCGCATGCGGAAAAGAGAATTGCGACGGAGGCCAGCAGCAGATTACGGTAGCTTGTCATGTCAGGAGTCCTTTACAGATGTTCGAAAAAACCGCCGCTAAATAATTGGCGTGTGCCGGTTTGCTAATTATTCATTGCAGGCCTTGTATATAAGAAGCCACGGCTTTGATTTCGGCTTCGCTTAACAGAGCCGATACATTACGCATTACCTGATCCATATCTGCATCACTCTGGCGGGTATTTGCGCGATACGCGAGTAGCTGATTGGCTGTATAAGTCGCATGCTGCCCCGCCAGAGCAGGGTATCCGGCGGCGCGATTGCCGCGGCCGGACGGTCCATGGCAGGCTATGCAAGCGCTAATGCCCCTGTCCATATCGCCACCCCGATAGATACGTTCACCCTGTTTCACTAAAGCCGGGTCGGCTGTTTGCCGGGCAAGGGTCTGGGAGGAATAATAAGCAGCGAGGTCTTCGATGTCCTGTTCGCTAAGGCCCGCAGCCTGGCTGGCCATCAAAACTGCATTTCGCGTTCCATCCTTATATGCGCGCAGTGACTTTACGATGTACTTTTCATGCTGGCCGGCCAGGTTCGGCCACTCCGGATTCATACTGTTTCCATCCTGGCCGTGACAGGCAGAGCACGTCAAAGCTTTAGTCTGGCCCTTAGCCGGGTCCCCTTTCGAGAACGCGAATGCAGGCAACAACAGCGCCAGCCAGGTCAACAGGAACAAGGTGACGCACGACGCGTTAAGTCGTTTCGGGGTGGTTTTTCCGTTGCTCCGATCGAATTTTTGCATACCGTTTTCGTCTCCGGCAGATCTAATAAGTCGTGCTAAACTGGTCGCGCCGGCGCATTTTACACGAATTCTTTCCTGAAACGATTAACCCGCATTTCTCACCTGTATCAGGCTCATATGTCCTCCCGAACGCAGGACCGACCGCCCATTCTCAAACATGTCTGAATTTCCCGACGCCTGTTTTTTGACCAGCGCCCATGAGCCGCATCAGTTCGTAGCCGATACCGGGGTGGAAGTCGCGTTCGCCGGGCGTTCCAATGCCGGAAAATCCAGCGCCATCAATAGGATAGTTAATCGCCGCAATTTTGCCCGCACCAGCAAAAACCCGGGGCGAACGCAGTTGATCAATTTCTTTGCTTTGGCAGAGAATCAGAGGTTGGTGGATCTGCCGGGCTACGGCTATTCTCGGGTGTCCCAGTCGGCCCGCAATCACTGGCAAATTTTGCTTAAGGAGTATTTTCAATATCGCAAATCTCTGGTCGCTGCGATCATCGTGGTCGACAGTCGTCGGCTCCTCGGTGACCAGGACTGGCAAATGCTGGATTGGTGTCGCGCTATAGACTGTCGGGTGCATGTGTTGCTGACCAAGGCGGACAAATTGAAGCGGCAGGCCGCCAACAAGGCATTGGCTGCATCGCAAAATCAGTTGGGTGATCTGGCCACGGTACAATTGTTTTCGGCCACGAAGGGACAGGGATTGGAAGAAGCACGGCGGCAATTAACCGCTTTATTGTCATGCCGCGACCGTTAAACATGTAGACAAAAAGAAACCTCGGGTGCGCGGTTAAGCTGAAACACCCGAGGTGTAGACCAATCGGTTTGGGACCACCGATTGATTTCCCGCGTTGGGAGGTTATGCGGGAGGGTGTTGTTATCACCCTGAAGATTAGAGGACGATTAACAGGAAAAGTTCCGCCGAAACGGCGGCTAAAACACGCTCAGTGCGCCTCGTCCCAATTATTGCCGACGCCCACCGCGACTTTAAGTGGAACCCGGAGATCGGCGGCCGTATTCATAAGTTCTACAATCTGTTCCTGAACGACCGGGACATGGTCACGATGAACCTCCAGCACTAATTCATCGTGTACCTGCATGATTAACCGTGCATCAACCTTAGTATCTTGCAGCCTTGCATCGACTGCGATCATGGCTCTCTTGATGATATCCGCAGCTGATCCTTGCATCGGTGCATTGATTGCGCTGCGCTCGGCATATTGTCGCCGCTGTGCCTGGCGGGCATGGATCTCCGGCAAATACAGGCGACGACCGAATACGGTTTCGACAAACCCTGCTTCTCGTGCATGCTCCCGGGTAGCGTCCATGTATTCCTTGACACCAGGATAGCGCGCAAAATACAGGTCGACGTATTCTTGAGCCTGGGTGCGATTGATACCCAATTGACGCCCTAATCCGAAGGCCGACATGCCATAGATCAGCCCGAAGTTGATGGCTTTGGCGGAACGCCGTTGCTCTGTATCGACTTTTTCCAGCGGCACGTCAAAGACTTCTGCGGCCGTTGATTGATGAATATCGCGGTCTTCGGAAAAAGCCTTCAGCAATCCCGCATCACCTGAAAGATGCGCCATGATGCGCAACTCTATCTGCGAATAATCCGCAGCCAGCAACACGAAATCTTTCCGCGCCGTAAAAGCCTGTCGGATTCGTCGTCCTTCCTCCGTGCGGATTGGAATATTCTGCAGGTTGGGATCCGATGACGATAATCGACCCGTTGCGGCTACGGCTTGATGGTAGGAGGTATGAATGCGCCCAGTGCGACTCGATATCTGCATCGGCAACTTGTCAGTGTAGGTGGATTTCAGCTTGCTCAAGCTACGATAGTCGAGGATCAACTGCGGCAACGGGTAGTCAGGAGCTAGTTCGGCAAGTACATCCTCCGCCGTTGATGGCTGCCCTTTTGGTGTTTTGCGAATCACCGGCAAATTAAGTTCGTCGAATAATACCTCCTGCAATTGCTTAGGTGAGCCAAGGTTGAAGGGATGGCCGGCTACGCCATGAGCTGCAGCTTCAAACACTGCCATTTTATCGGCGAACTCCGTGCTCAGCTGACCGAGTAGCTTGGCGTCTACGTGTACGCCATGTTCCTCCATACGTTTTAGCACGTTGACGAGAGGTTGCTCGATTTCTGTGTAGAGCTTGGCCAGCTGTCCGGTACTTTCAATTGCCGGCCAAAGTGTCTTGTGCAGGCGCAAGGTGACATCGGCATCCTCCGCTGCATAGGCCGTCGCTCGTTCAATAGGTACCTCATCAAATCGCAGTTGCTTGGCGCCTTTACCGGCGACATCTTCGTAATGAATGGTCTGCTGATTCAGGTATTTACGTGCAACAGAGTCGAGGTCGTGACGGGTCGCCGTGCTATTCAGTACATAAGACTCAAGCATCGAGTCGTAACGCATTCCGGCAAGATCGATGCCGTAATTCATCAGCACGTGTGCATCATATTTCAGGTGGTGCCCAACCTTGGCCTGCTCCGCATCTTCGAGCCACGGCTTTAATCTCTTCAATACTGCGCCGCGATGCAGCTGGTCTGGCGCGTCAGGACCCACGTGAGCCACCGGCAGATAGGCCGCATCACCGTCACCAACGGCAAATGAAAGTCCGACGAGTTCTGCTTCCATGTAGTTGATGCTGGTAGTCTCGGTGTCGAAGCCGACCAACTTTGCTGCGTTAATTTTCTTTAGCCATTTGGAAAACTGTTTTTCGGAGAGAATCGCTTCGAACTCTGGCTTGCTATCTGGAACAGGTTCCTCGACATCTGCCAAAGTTTCGAGCAAGCGCTGCAGCTCAAGTTCTTCATAAATACCGCGAAGCACATCCAGATCCGATGGGCCAGGTTTCAGGTTATCGAGGTTGGTATCTATATCGAGATCCTGCCGAATCGTTGCCAGATCGCGAGATAAAAGCAGCATGTCCTTATTATCGGCAATTCGCTGAGCAACGCCTTTTGCGCCGCGGATCGGTAATTCGGCCACGGCCTCGAGGTTAGCCAGTATGTCATCCACGTGATCGAAGTGTTCCAGTAAGACCTCTGCCGTTTTCGCGCCGATCTTTGGCACGCCCGGAATATTATCCGAGCTGTCTCCGACCAGGCCCAGATAATCGATTATCTGATCGGCGCGAACCTTGAACCTGTCTATTACGCCATCCAGATCGGTTGCACGCGGGGTTCGGCTCGGTCCCCGCGGCATGGTGTCGAGCAGGGTGACGTTCTCGTCTACCAATTGAGCCATATCCTTGTCGCCAGTGACGATGAGCACGGACATACCGTCGGCGACAGCACGATTCGTCAGGGTACCAATCACGTCATCAGCCTCTACGCCTTGAACGCGCAATAGAGGCAGACCGCTGGCTTGAATCGCCTTTACTAGCGGTTCTATTTGGGATTTGAGTGCATCCGGCATGGGTGGTCGATGCGCCTTATAGTCGCTGTAAATAGCGTCCCGAAATGTTTTACCCGGCGCATCAAAGACGATCGCAATGTGCCCGGGCTCTAGTTCCCGGAGCAGCTTGTTCAGCATGGTTAGAACGCCATGCACTGCACCGGTTGGAACACCCGCGGCAGTGGTTAGCTCGGGCAGAGCATGAAATGCTCGATACAGATACGATGATCCGTCCACCAGCACCAGTGGTTGTGTCGGCGTTCGAGGATCGGCCATATCAACTGGTTCCGCAGCAGCTTAATCGGCTTGCGTTTCCGACTCCGCTTCTCGGTCCTCGCTGACGTCAGCGGCAGGTGATGTGGCGGCGGCCTCTATTTCCGGAATGTAAAGATCGCCCTTGAGACCACAGGCGCTGATCGATAGCAATATCGAAATATTCAACGTTGCGGCTATCTGGCGCAGCATTTTATTTTTCTTCATCCCGAGCCAGCTCTTCGACGACACGACGATAGGCATCCCGGAAGCTCAAGCCTTCCTCAAGTACGATACGATTCGCCCGACCAGCCGCATAGATGGCCGGATCCAGGTCGATGTTGTCCGGCAAGAATTCCAGGCTGTTGATCAAATGCACCATGACTTCGCACGAATCCTCGGTTAGATCAATGGCTCTGAATAGCGGCGCCTTTATCCGCTGTAAGTCGCGTTGGTAACCAGAGCCTAGTTTTGCCGGTATGTTCAATATTTCAAGAAGGCTTGCCTGCAGTGTCGCGGAGCCTGCACGCACCAGTTCCAGCACGTCCGGGTTACGCTTCTGCGGCATGATCGAGGAGCCAGTGGTCATGGATTTGGGCAGATCGATGAACGCAAACTCCTGCGTATAAAACATCAGCAGATCAGCCGACAATCGGCCCAGATCCTGCATCAGCATGCAGAGCTCGAAGACCAAACCGGCTTCTGCCTTACCCCGCGAAAGCTGCACCGCAGTGACCGGCTCATGGTTTACGTCGAATCCGAGCGCGTCACGGGTAGCATCGCGATCGATTGGCAAGCCCGGTACGCCATATCCAGCGGCGCTGCCTAGCGGGTTTTTTGAAAGACGTCGCCGGCTTGCGGCTATGCCCCGCGCATCGTCGTTGATCTCCGCTGCATAACCATTTGCCCACAAATGTACGGAACTTGGCATTGCCTGCTGCATGTGCGTATAACCCGGCAGTTGCGAATCGGCTTCGCGCTGTCCGAGGGCCTCGAGCGCGTTGGCGACTTCGTCGGCCATATCTTCCAATTCATCAGCCGCGTCCAATAAATAAAGACGCAACGCCGCCAAGACCTGATCGTTTCTGGACCGACCAAGATGAATTCTTTTGCCTGCGTCGCCGATCCGATCAACAAGCCTGTTTTCTAAGGCCGTATGCACATCTTCGTCTTCCAGGCCGATATTCCACTCGTCAGCTTCATAAGACTCGGCAAGCATTTTCAAGCCGCTCAAAATATGGCGGAGATCGTCATCAGATAACAGCTGCTGCTGATTCAACATTTCTGCATGGGCAATTGATGCGCGTACGTCGTATCGTAGCAACCTGTCATCGAGAAGGTGATCTTCACCGGCTGTATAGCGCAGTATCCGCGCATCCAGCGCTTCGCCTTTGTCCCAAAGGCGTTTCATCTCTGGGCCGCCAGGCCCTGCTCTTCGGGCGATAAGGTACTGATGTTTTCCACAACCAGAGTGCCTGTGCCCTCGTTAGTAAACACCTCAAGTAGCAGGGTATCGGGTAGCTTGAACGAGATCACGTGCACTCGTCGAACGCCTCCTTTGATAGCGGCTTCGATAGCAGATGCCTTCGGCAGCATGCCGGCGGCCAGGCAGCCTTCGTCACGCAGATTTTGCAGGCCGGCCAGGTCGATGTAAGAGACCAGCGATCCAGGATCCCGTGCGTCTTCGAGTATGCCTGGCGCGCCCGTAATCAGAATCAACTTCTCCGCATTTACGGCCGAGGCCAGCGCAGCGGCAACGGTGTCGGCATTTATATTCAGTAAGGTTCCGGAAGCGTCAGCCGATAAAGGACTGATAATCGGTACCAGGCCACCATCAATTTGCGCGCGCAGCACGTCGGAGTCAACCGCATCAATATCTCCGACGAAACCGTAATCCACCGGTCCGGCTTCATGGCCTTGCACTTCAATCGGAGGTCGTCGGTGGGCACGGATCAGACCGGCGTCGACTCCGCTGATGCCGACCGCCGGTATATCCAGTGCTCGGCACGCCGCGAGAATATCGGTATTGATTTTTCCATTCAGCACCATGGCGCTGACTTCCAGTGACCGCTCGTCGGTGACCCGTCGGCCTTCAACAAATTGTGACTTTATCCCTAGCGACTCCGCGAGCTCGGTAGACTGCTGACCACCGCCATGGACCAGCACCACGCCGATTCCAACCTGGTGCAGGATGGCGATTTGTTGCATAAGAGCACGCGTAGACTCGGCGTTAGCGAATACCTCGCCGCCGGCCTTTAACACGAATATCTTTCGTTTGAACATGCGTATATATGGCGCTGCATGTTTCAATGCGGCGACGACAACGTCACGATTTTCAGAGTTTTGCATTACGCACCGCCGTTCAATATTAGTCGATGCAACACTGCCATTTGCGCGAACAAACGGTTTTGTGCTTCCGCTATAACGACGCTTCGAGGGCCATCCAGAACTTCATCGGCGGCCACCACCCCACGCCGGATCGGCAGGCAATGCATGAAACGACACTCGTCGGCAGCAGATTCGAACCATGAGTTGTCCACACACCAATCATCGAAATCAGCCCGCAGCTCTTGATCGCGGACCTGATCGCCGTAATGGCGCGTGGAAGACCAGGACTTGGCATAAATAACCTGCGCGCCAGCCAGAGCCTCCGCCCGATCCTCCGTTTCGCGCAAGGACCCTCCGGATGCCGCCGCCGCTTGCTGCGCCTTCTGCATGATCGAGTCCGGCAGCGCAAATCCATCGGGCCGCAATACCGTGACGTCCATACCCCGCATAGCCGCCATATGCACTGTCGCCGCAGGCACAGCCAGGGGCAATGCGCGCGGATGAAAGGCCCAGCTCAAGACGAACTTGCCGCCTGCACGCGGCAGACCCAAATCATCCATCGTTTTCCAATCCGCCAGGCTTTGACATGGATGATTAATCGCTGACTCCATATTTATGAGCGGAATCTGGCACAAGCTTCGCATGTCATTGTATTCGCGATCTGCCAGATCCTCTTCAAAGTTGCGTCGCTCAGCAAATGCGCGGATACCAATTAAATCCGCGTAAGATGCGATGACCGGAACAGCTTCGCGAATGTGCTCCGCTGCCATACCGTCCATGACGATACCCGGTCGCGTCTCGATCCCGTGAATAGACATATTCGGAGAGATCACGAATGCGCCGCCGCCCAGGCGGACCATTGCTGCCTGGAATGAAGCCAGCGTTCGCAGCGACGGACTCATAAACAACAGTGCCAGCACCTTACCCTCGAGAGAGCGTGGCTCCGGGTTTACCTGCAGCCGACTCGCCAGGTCCAGCAATTCCTGAATCTCATTCGGGCTGAAATCTGCAAGGTCATAAAATTCGTTCATCTAACTCTCCCGGAAAACTATCTGCTGTGGGTCGCTGGCATTATCCTTCGGGCAACTCAGCGAGAATATCTAAAAATTGTTGCACATGCTGTTGCTCCAGTATCAGCGGAGGCAATAGACGCAGTACCATTGGATCTGCGCTGGTGCCTACTAGAATGTCTCGGGCCAGCAATTCATCACGAACTTTTCGCGCATTTCGCGCGCAGCGCAAACCCATCAGAAACCCTTTGCCCTGCGCACTCATTATCGGCCCTAGTGGCAGTGCTTTTATGATTAGCTCTGATAACGTGCGGACATTCTCTATCAGCTGTTCTTTCTTAATAACCTCAATGACGGTTTTGGTGAGCGCGCAAGCCATTGGACCTCCGCCGAATGTACTGCCAAGATCTCCCCTGCCCACGGATCCGGCAAGGTCACTGGTGACAATCAGGGCGCCGCATGGAAATCCACCAGCCATGGACTTAGCCGTGGTCAGGATGTCGGGTTGTATGTTGTATAGATTCGTCGCGAAAGGCTGGCCGCATCGGCCAATGCCGGATTGCACTTCATCGATGATTAACAGTGCTCCCCGGTCGGCACACCTTTGGGCAATTGCTTGCACAAACCCGGGATCCAGGTCGAATGCTCCAGCCACGCCCTGGACCAATTCCAGAATCACCGCTGCCGTTTTCTGCGTGACCATGTCATCGATAGCAGAGATCGAGTTTCTGCCGAGAAAGTCCACCGAAAATGGTGTCTCCGGAAATCCATACCATGAATCTTTTGCCCCCCAGGTTACGGCACCGGCTGCGGCCGTTCGCCCGTGAAAACCATGCTCAATAGCAACTACACGTGAACGGCCCGTTAACCGAACTGCAATTCGCAACGCATTTTCGTTGGACTCCGCGCCACTGTTCGTGAAGAAAACATGATTCAGATCGGCCGGTGCGAAGTCAGCCAGTGTCTCCGCTGCCTGCGCCCGGATCTTGACCGCTACCGCGTTGCTTTGAAAAAGTATTTCCCTGGCCTGTTTATTCAGCGCTTCCAGCATGGAAGGATGTCCGTATCCTAACGATGCGACGGCATGGCCGCCGTAGAGATCGAGAATTCTGCGACCGCCACAATGCAGATATACGCCCTGCGCCGACTCTGGCTCAAGCGGCAATTGCTCATAAACCTGAAGAAGATGCTGCGCTTCATGCTCGCGCGCGTTCAGAATCGTCATAGCATTAAACCCACGCCAAGGCAGGGGCCAGCAAACCCGTTGTTTCTGCAAGATCCAATTGTCTATTCATCCATTGCATCGCTCCACCAGCGGCCCCTTTGACAAGATTGTCGATTACGACGAAAACTGCTACGGATTTTTCGTCAGCCGCGATGCCTATATGGCAGTAATTGCTGCCGACGACATCTTTTATTCGCGGTGCGCTTTCGCGTACCACTACGAACGGGCTTGCTGTATAAAAATCCTGCAGTGCTCCGCGTATTTCGATGTCGCTCTGCGGTCTTTTCAAGTTGGCCTGCATGGTGACGTAAATTCCACGGGAAAACGGCCCCGAATGAGGAATGAAACGCAGTTCAGGTTGAATCCCGGTTATGGATTTACAGATCCCAACGACTTCCGGGGTATGGCGATGCTCCAATGCTTTGTATGCGAACAGGTTCGAATGTCGTTCCGGATGATGAGTCCCGGTTGTCGGAGTACGCCCCGAACCCGTACTTCCCGTTATGCCTACCGCATATAAGTCAGTATCAGCAATACCCAACTTCATTAAGGGCACGGCGGCCATCAGCAACGCGGTTGCAAAGCAACCTGGGTGGCCTATGTGTGGACGGGCGGTAGAAAGCTGGTGCTCGGGAACTGCGCATGAAAACGCGCTCAGCAAGTCCGGCGCTCCGTGCGGAATTTCATACACGGCTTCAAAGTCTGCCGCACGCGAGTAACGAAAATCGGCAGACACATCCACGACACTCAATTGGCAATTCACTTGTTTAGCCGTTGTAACGAAATCGTCAACCAACGCTGCACTGACTCCATGAGGCGCAGCGGAAAAAAGAGCAGTCTGACCTTCTTCCAACAGATCCATTATTTCCCGTTTGCTGCCAAAACACATATTGCCAAGCGAGTCCTGAAGCTGCGGGAAAATCGAATCTATAGGTTGACCTGCCCGGCTTTCCGACATTACTCCGACAATTTGCAGGTGTGGATGGCCGACAATGAGACGCAACAACTCACCGGCAACATAGCCAGTCCCTCCAAGTACGATAGTCGGTATGCTCATAATCGCCATTAATCAGTCGTGTTCAGATGGTCGCCAAGATCCAGTACCTTGGCGACTGCATCGCCAAGCTCTCCGCCATGCGTTACTGCATTGATGGCCGGAATACCGAACCGTTCGATGATGAGTTCCTTGCCAACCAGGTTATCTGTAGCCGGCCCGGTAACAACGTCAGGCTCGCAATCGAAATCCTCCCGCAGCAGTTTGACGCCACCCCAAGCCGCGACCGGATCATTTGCACACAACACCAGGCAGGAAATCGCGGACCGTATGTCCTCATCGTGCAGGATGGCATCGACGCCGTAAGCACCGAGAAGCCCGTCGCCTAGTTCGAATACGATCACGTCGGGCCTTTCGGCCGCGAGTTGCGTCAGCATCATGCGGGTTACCGGTGGGCCGTTTTCCGCGGTCGTAGTGACGACACCGAAATCTGTGAAGATCGATGTGTTGCGCGCACCGGCATCTTCCATCGCAAGAATATCGCGGCGTAAAGATACGCCGGTTGCCTTAAACGCATCAACCGTATAGCCTAGCTGGCGCAACCGGCCGACAATCGCACTGGCTGCAGCTGTCTTGCCCGAGTCCATGCTGGTCCCTGCGAGAACAACTACGGGAACCCCCCTGGTATCAAGGAGCGCATGGGTATCCAGCTTTTCTATACCGACGCGCGCGGGTATTCCGATTCGTTCACCCAGGTATGGGAAGTAAAGAACTGCGCCAAGAACCTTTGCATCAAAAGGTGGTCCGAAATTTGCGTTGACCGAATCACAAATACCTAGCACACCACCAGTATTCAATACTTGCACTGTGTCTCCGGGACCCAGCTTGTCGGGCAGATGACCGGAATATCCAAACAACGCCTTGCGGTGACCAAGTGCACCGACGATGATATCTCCGCGGCTGACTTTTGCCATCCGACCGCTGGTCAGTTCCAGGTTGTTGTAAGTGTTCTTACTGTTCAGAATTTGAACCGCCAGCAGCACGCCTTCCTCGCACGGAATTTCAGAACTAACCTGAAGTTTGCGCTTTAAGGTTCGGTATTGTGCGACCGAGGCGATCTTGTCGGCAATGATGGTTTTCATTTTTCCGGGGCCACCGCTTCTTGTGCGGCTGCGCGAGTCTGCAGCATGCCGGTCAGTGACAATATGCGTGAGTAGCCCAGTGCGTCAGCAGGCGTCCATTCACCAGCCGCTTCGCCATAGACGCCTTTACTTGCCGCCATCAGGGAGTAGGGAGAGCTTACGCCCTCTATAAACACGCTGCCGGGCCGAAACTCAAGCTTCACTTCGCCAGTGACACGTGTTTGTGACGACGTAAACAGGCTTTCGATATCCCGGCAGACCGCATCCAGTTGCTTTCCTTCGTGGATAAAGTCGCCGTAGACACTCGCAACAGAATCTTTTATGCGAATCTGTAAGGCGCTCAGGGTAAGTTTCTCGAGCTCGCGATGAGCGGTGAGCAGTACTTCCGCTGCCGGTGCCTCGAACGCGACCCGACCTTTGGTGCCAAGTACGGTGTCACCGAGGTGAATGCCGCGGCCAATCCCGAATGCGCCTGCCTTGATCTCCAGCGCCTCGATCAAGCGCACCGGACCCATGGCTTCGCCGTCTAAGCTGACCGGCACGCCTTCTTCGAATCCAATGGTGTGTTGTTCGGCAGGCCGAGACTCGCGCATTGCTCCGGCCGATAGCACCCAGGCATCTTCGGGAATTGAGTCTCGCGAATCCAGCGTTTCCTTTCCCCCAATCGAGACTCCCCAGAGTCCTCGGTTGATGGAGTATTCCGATCCACCTGCCGGCACCGGAAGGGCATGATCTTCGAGGAACTTGATTTGTTCAGAACGCACGAATGATTGATCCCGGACGGGCGCCAGCACCTCAAGGTTTGGGTTGATGGTTCGCAACGCGACTTCGAAACGCACTTGATCATTGCCGGCAGCGGTGCAGCCATGCGCGACCGTGACGCTGCCACGATCAGCGGCGACTTCGCCGAGCAGCATCGCTTGAATGCCGCGCTCTGCTCCGACGCAAAGAGGATACAGGTGGCCGCGCCGGACATTTCCGGCGAGCAGAAACCTGATGACACGGTCGAAGAAGACCTGTCGGGCTTCCACCAGCACATGTTCCTGGGCACCCAGAGCCATGGCGTGTTCTTTCAGATGCTCAGCCGCTTCTTCATCCAGCCCCCCGGTGTTAATGCAAGCTGTAACGACTGGTCGTTGATAAGTTTCTCGTAGCCACGGCACGCAGAATGACGTATCCAGACCGCCGGAGAATGCGAGGATGATCGGGGAATTGGCTGCCGTAGTCATGTGTTAATCACCTGTGATGCCAAATCTAAGTATTTGAAGCCATAAATTGAGAGCGCAATTTTGCTATCAGCTTTCGCTGGTCACCGTTGTTTCGCGTTGCGACGAATATTGTGTCGTCCCCGGATAGGGTGCCGACGATTTCCGGCCATCCGGAGCGGTCGAGAAATACGGCTACACGCTGCGCTGCCCCCACGGGTGTCTGAATCACTGTCAGGTGTCCTCCGGCTGTCTTGATGTCCTGTACGAATTCGGATAGCAAAGGTAGGGTTCCCGCATCTTTGACCGGTACAGATTTCGTTTCCGCGTAACCCACGTCGATTTTTGCTATCCCGAGTTGTTTCAGATCTCTGCTTACACTGGATTGCGTTGCCTCGATACCTTTCTGCCGCAGCAACTCGACCAATTGAGTCTGGCGCGCCACGGACTGGTGTCGGAGTATCTCCAGAATCGCTTTATGGCGTTTCTGGCGTAATTCAGCTTCTGCCGGCATAGTATAGTAATGCGCATATTATTAATAGGATGCGCATATTATCAGCATCTATGCACAAGTCAACTGTCAGCGTCCCATCCTGTGGCCGGTTTGCTAATATCCGCGCTCGCTTAGGGTGCCGAGAGGAAGCGCCGCATTGTCAGAACTGGAAACCATTGAAGTTGAGACCGGTAGCGATCCCGAGGCGACGGTTATCTGGCTGCATGGCCTTGGCGCCGATGCGCACGATTTTGAACCTTGTGTCCCAATGCTAAGTCTTGGCCCGGAGCTTGCCGTCCGCTACGTATTTCCAAATGCCCCAGTGCGGCCCGTGACCCTGAATGGCGGCGCCTTGATGCGCGCCTGGTTTGATCTGCTGGCGCTGGATCACAAAGCACCCGAGGACGAGACCGGAATTCGGGAGAGCGCGCGTTCCGTTGAACAATTGATTCGACGGGAAACCGAGCGTGGCATCGACGCGGCGCGAATTATTTTGGCGGGATTCTCACAGGGCGGCGCGGTAGCGCTATTCACAGCTTTGCGATATTCGCAATCCCTGGCTGGCGTAATCGCTTTATCGACCTATCTGCCGTTGTCGGACATCACGTCGCGGGAGAAAAATCCGGCCAATGAAGAAATCCCGATATTCATGGCGCATGGGCAGTTCGATGTCATGCTTAATATTGATCTTGCGCGCAGCTCACAAAAAACATTACAGCAATTGGGGTATAGCGTCAGTTGGCATGAATACCCCATGTCCCACTCGGTGATTGCCGAAGAACTCAGCGATATCAAATTATTCTTATCTGCGGTGCTGGCAACATAATTCGCGTTCTGACGGCCGGAATGCGTAATCATTCTAGCGAGGATTTACCAAAGGGGGTGCTGGTAAATCAAAGCTTGCAAGGCTCGCGCCTGAACCCTGATCAAACCAGGTCTCCAGCAGGCGATAAGCAATGGACACACGCGGCGGCAGAACAACGGCGCCGGTCGCAATGTCATCGCGTGTCAACCATCTGGCTTCCGCGAGTTCGCCGTCATTCAGTCGAATTTCACCGGACAAAGCCTCCGCAAGAAATCCAATCATCAACGCCGCGGGAAACGGCCACGGCTGGGATGCCAGGTATTTACACCGCCCGACACGGATATTCGTTTCTTCATGAACTTCCCGGCGAACACTGTCTTCGAGGCTCTCTCCCGGCTCGACGAAACCCGCTATGGTCGAGAATCGACCATCAGGCCAGCGCGTCTGGCGACCGAGCAGGCAGCGATCGCCGGCATGTGCCAGTACGATGATCGCCGGATCAAGGCGCGGGAAACTGCGATGTTGACAGGTGCTTCGCGAGCATTGCATGACGAAGCCGCCTTCATGGGGAACGCAGCTGGCGCCGCAAATACCGCAATGACGATGGCGCTGCTGCCAGCCTACCATGGCTTTCGCATACGCCAGCAAGGCTGCCTCGGGTTCTGGGAGTTGTCCGGTGAGTTCGCGTAATCCGGCCAGCACGCAGTCGTCTCTCAAGCTCGGCTCAATGTCTGTCTCGATGCCGATGGCGAACAAATAGTGGCCCTCAAGCTGGCCGAGGAAGATCGCATGATGGAGATTCTCGATATGCTCCCGAACATCATCGATCGTTAACATCGCTGCGTGCTCGTCCCGAATCAGGCAGCGTTCCTGGTATATCGCCAGAAAGCGTGTCGTCGGATCCGTTAATGCTGCATTTAATGCGTCTTGGTCCGTGCGTATTTCACCAAGCCGATCGATGTAGTTGCCGGAAAAAAAAGTGTGGAGTTCGGCCATGAACCTTGATATGTAGCTTGCTTAAAATTGCTCGGATTCAACTTTCGGCCACTCAGACAGCAGGCCGGAACACCTGCGCTGTGTTACTCGACGGCGCGCTCACCTGATGAACGAATCAGGCCAGCGGTAGGGTACTCTGCTTGATGATAATGCTGCAACGGCCAAATCCAGCGAGTGATGAATGTGACTTATGGCTCTTGGCTCTGGTGCAACATTTGGGCTAAGTCTTCTGCTGCTTAGCCTGTTTTATACCGTCACGGTGATCCTTCAATTCACACAACGGACAGCGCTGATAGTCGAGAGAGTAAGCGTCCTGGATATAAGGGCCTGTGCAGCTGTCGCACCACGAAAAATAGAGTTCGCGAGTTTCGACCAGGGAAGAATACAGATTCCAGGCCCATTCGAAGGACAATTGCGGATCGGGATATAGCTTGCTATACGTTTCGAAGGCCTGACAGAGACGCGCCCCGAGTTCAACCTCACTCTTATGTGCCGAGCGCGTCGGTCTATTTTTCCGGTTCAGTTGGAATACATTGCAGAACAAATACAGGCAAGCCAATAAGGTTGCCTCCGTTTGTCTTTTTGCGCTGCTAACGAATCGCCCGATCTGGCGCGGCGATTTTCCGCGTCGGCGCTTTATTCCGTCAGAAGCGGCGCTCTTGAAGTACGTGCCATATAGTTTGCGAATTCGATCCTCCGTAAATCCGGTGCAGGCTCTGATCGTGCCGGTACGCGCTTCGTGGCCGATCATCCGCATTGCCAGGTCAAATTTCTCCAGTTCCCCTGCGTATCGGTTATCAGTGACTCGCATTTCAAATATCCCCCGTTTCGATGGAAATGGCTTTCAGACCCCAAAACTGGGCTAAAAAGCCCTTTTCTGGTATCTCTATACCATATATAGTACACAAGTCCTAAACTGACAGGAGGCGGCAAATGGAGTGCAAACCACCGGATATGCGTTTTTACGACGAGCTCAAGGACCTGAACGCTGAATTCCTGCATCTAATCGTCGAACATGGGAAATCCTGGCAAGCACCGGTGCTCGGCCTGGACGCAGGCTCAGCCTCGGCACTGTGCCGACTGTCAAATTCCGAGCTTGATTTCATTGCGACGGCACCGGGGATGCTGGCCGGCATCACGATGCTGCCGCCGTCGCAGAGGGTATCGGAATCCCGGCCTGATCCTCACCAATCCGATGAGCGTTGGCTTGCGTCAGCGAGGCTCTTTTGCATCGGCTTGATGACCTACCTTTGGCAGGTGGCGCGTCACGATCACTTTGTCGCCGCACTCTGCGTCGGTCCCGTGAATGGGCGTGTCGGGGATCTTGCCGAGTTGAGTTTTGGTGAGATTCAAGGCTGCGCCGACCGAGTCCGGTCCCAGCTAAGCGTCCGCTTCGGCGCACATCCAACGTTCTGGCCGGACCTGATTCGAGCGGCGCGCAGCGAAGATCCAGAGTTTCAGGCCTTATCGCGACTGGCCATCATCCCGCTGACTTTGGCCGAGCAACACGCAGCTGATTACCGTTTAGCAACAGGCGACTAAATCCCTAATTTGGCAGTGGCGTCGCATTCGGCCGCCAGGTGCGACCATGTCTCAAACGAAATCAGCCAGCGCGGTTGGATTGCTTGACGGGGCCATGCACAATGCGCGCCCATGCCTGCCTTGTCGATACGCAATCTGGTTAAAGTCTATGCCAACGGCGTGGTGGCATTGCAAGGTATTGATCTGGAGGTCGCCGAGGCCGACTTTTTCGCCTTACTCGGACCCAACGGCGCCGGAAAAACAACCGTTATAGGGATCATTACGGCACTGGTCACCAAGTCGGCCGGTGAGGTCGAGGTTTTTGGGCACAACATTGACGATCATCTCGACGCTGCCAAGGCTTGTCTGGGGGTCGTGCCGCAGGAGCTTAATCTGAATGTTTTTGACCAAGTGGAGAATATTGTCGTCAATCAGGCGGGATTTTATGGAATACCAAAAAAGCGCGCGCGTTACCGGGCGCAGGAATGCCTGGAGCAGATGCAGCTATGGGACCGACGCCATGAAGTCGCACGTAACCTTTCCGGTGGAATGAAGCGACGGCTGATGATAGCCCGCGCTCTGGTGCATTCACCTCGGTTGCTGATTCTCGATGAACCCACTGCGGGAGTAGACATCGAAATCCGCCGATCAATGTGGCAGTTTCTGAGGGAGATCAATCAGGCCGGTACGACCATCATTCTGACGACCCACTATCTTGAAGAAGCAGAGAACCTATGCCGGCATGTTGCCATTATTGATGGTGGTCGCCTGATTCAGCATCAGCCTATGGCGGATTTTCTGCGTACCCTGCACCAGCAGACGTATTTGGTCACGACGATGGACCCTATTGCAGAAATTCCGCAGCTGCCTGGATTCGTTGTCAGCCAGATCAACGAGCATGAACTCGAGATAGAGGTTCGCCGCGAAAGCAACCTGAATGAAATGTTTGCCGCTCTAAATGCAACGGGAACAAAGGTTATCAGTATGCGAAATAAGACCAACCGTCTCGAGGAATTATTTTTTGACTTGACGGACCGCAAGAATGCGCTGAGCGACGAAGGCATTGCCTGAATCATGAATTTTCAGCAACAGTTGATTTGCCTGCGCACCCTGGTTCGCAAAGAATTCAGCCGCGTAATGCGAATCTGGGTGCAGACCATTGTGCCGCCTGTAATAACGATGTCACTGTACTTTGTGATCTTTGGCAACTTGATCGGCCGACGCATCGGCCAGATGGAGGGCTTCGATTACATGCAGTACATCGCGCCAGGCTTGATAATGATGTCAGTAATAACCAATTCTTACGGCAATGTCGTGTCGTCGTTCTTTGGCGCCAAGTTTCAGAGACATTTGGAGGAGATGCTGGTGGCGCCAATGGCGACTTGGGCGATTATTCTCGGCCATGTAGCCGGAGGCGTGGTCCGCGGCTTGATGGTGGGCTTCGTCGTAACCTTGATTGCGCTATTTTTTACGGAAGTTCACATAGCAAATATTTTCATAACCATCAGCGTAGTCGTATTGACGTCTGTTGTGTTTGCGTTAGGCGGACTAATTAACGCAATATTTGCGCGCAAGTTTGACGATATCTCGATAATTCCGTCCTTTGTTTTAGCCCCGCTTACGTATCTGGGTGGCGTCTTTTATTCGATATCGCTGTTACCCCCCATTGCTCAAAAGATTTCGCTGATGAATCCAATTCTCTACATGGTGAATGCGTTTCGCTACGGAATGCTGGGCGTATCCGATATCGATATCACGCGGGCCTATGTCATTATCATGGTTTTTGGAACGGGATTATTCTTTACTTGCATGATCCTGATAGACAAGGGAGTTGGCATCAGGGAGTAACATATGTGCGGGCGTTTTGCTTTTTACTCGCCCCGTGAGGCAATAACGGAGCTTTTTCACGTCGAGTTTCCGCTGGAGCTGGAGCCGCGTTTTAATATTTCACCAACGCAATATGTTGTTGCGCTTCGCCAGCAAGAGAATGAAGCCCAGGGGTTTACTATTGAGCCGGCATTATTGCGCTGGGGATTGATTCCGTCCTGGGCAAAAGATCCGCGCGTCGGTAATCGCATGATCAACGCCCGAGCGGAAACCGTTGACACGAAACCTTCATTCCGAGCGGCTTTCAAACGTAGACGTTGT
>Ga0224512_10001343_pt1 | contig 23848 bp, 20 predicted proteins | sample SF_May12_sed_USG_4_FD_169103 | JGI IMG/M metagenome (GOLD analysis project Ga0224512, IMG submission 169103) | Sediment microbial communities from San Francisco Bay, California, United States - SF_May12_sed_USGS_13 | ecosystem: Environmental > Aquatic > Marine > Sediment | place: USA... | reverse complement strand
CTTTATGGGCAATCGAAGCAGTTCGGAACAGAGTTCAAGAGGCACATCATCCTTGTCACGCGCAATGTGGCGGGGGGGGTGCGGCGCGGATGGCTCGACAATATTTTTCCACTCTTTTTTGCGTTCCGTCGTCGCCCAAACGTAATACTCGTCGACAGCGCCGCGCAGGTAGGTCTCGAACGGTTTTCGCACACCAACGACCTTGACCTCGTTTTCCTGTGATCTGACGAGGAAGTCAATCCGGCCCACGGGACTGGTCTTTGTTTCAACTTGACGGACCGTTTTGTACCCGCCCCGACAGAAGTGTAGCGTCACAGTGTGGTCAGGGACTGGTCTGCCCTGGTCGTCGACCAGCCAGGCCCGCAGCCGCGCATCGGGCAATTGTTCGCCAAGGGGGTCGAGGTTGGCCAGTTCCAGCTTCGCTCCGATCAGTATTTCGACAGGCTTCATGGCCACAGTAAACTGCAGCGTCGAACGTCTTTCCGACGGTGCATCAAAATCCAGTAGCACGCGTTCGCCCGTGAGCTTCCCGTTGCCGGCTTCAATGTGCACACCGGCGCTGAGATCAAAACCGACTTCATCAATTACATAGACGGGGCGCTCGCCTTGAGCGAACTCGCTGTCCGATTTGCCGGCCTGCTGGGCGCTCTTGACCGAGCGCGCAAGGCTCTTTTGGCAAGCGACGAGAAACGTTTCCAGCGTCGTTACGTTTTTTTCATCGTCGCTGCGGGTTTTATCACCGTTCTTATTCGCCACGACAGGCCCCTCTAAATCCGATGTCACGCAAAGAAGCTTCGAATCTACGCCGGCCTGGGTACGGCGGCGAGTGTCAGCTTGATCAGACTGGAGGCTTCTTCGCTGAACGAGTAGGTTCTGGAGTACGACGCATTGACGTTGAATGCGGACAGCTTCAACCCCCCCTCAACACCTGTTTCTGTCTCTTTGCTGATGGAAAGCGCGACCTTCAATTCAATTTCGGCCTTATTGATCGTGTAAACCAGGTTCGCATCCTCGACCTTGGCAAGCGCCATATTCGCTTCCGCCACCGCCACGCCGAGACCTTGAATCATTTCGGGGAGCGGCGCGGCGAGTAATTCTTCACTGGCATTAATTGTGGCCATTTCAAAAATACCTCCGGTTTGTTGTTGGACGAGTTTCCATATGCCGCGGAACCCAAACTGAACCCGGGTTGCAGCGCGGTGCAATATCGACAATATGCGTGAGCGGGCCGCAGCTTGCATCGGTTTATAGTCTCACCATACGAATCAGTAAGTTGCCCGGTCTGCCTTGATCAGCACGATTGCGATATTTCAGTATAGACCAAATAGGTTCAGTATTGACCAAATAGGCTGAGCAACTAACAAGGGAGAACAAGGCGATGCACGAGACAATCCGATTCGAATCAACCGGCCCCGCCGTCGTTCATCTTGCCGAACTGCTCGAGAAACACGGTTGCGGTCCGAATCCCCCGGTGGACACAAGCAATCCTGTATTCGATCGGGCTGTGGAGAATATGGTGCTGTATTTTCAGATGACGCATCAGGATCGTCATGGTAATTGGCTGGACGTCGACGGAATCGTCGGTTCTGGAACTTGGTGGGCCCTGGAAAACGCCACAGGTGATGCTCAGCGTTCATTCCTTGAAGCCGGCATTCCTGCGGGTATCGACGGAGAGCGACGAAAAATACTGGAAATAGCCGTACGACAACACGGAGTACGTGAGGACCCGGGGCGGCCTAATCGAGGCAGTGAGGTCGACAAATTCATCCCGCCTGAAACATTAGAGGCGGCGCCGCCATGGTGCTGTTACTTCGCGTCGTGGGTGACTCGGCAGGTTTTTGGCGAAGATCCGGTCGGCAGAGCAGTAGCCAGTTGTTACAAGGCCTATCAACACGCCCTGTCTCTTGGGAGATGGGAGCCGAATGATGGCCGCGTGCCAACGCCTGGGGACGCATTCGTCATCCTGCACGAGGACCCGGAAAGCGTGGACTGGTGCACCGGGCACATCGGTTTCGTGCTGCAGGTTGCCGAAGACGGCAAGTCGATCAACACCGTGGAGGGAAACTGCGGCAATCGGGTGAAGATCGGCCGCCGGGTCCTCGCCGATCCCAAGTTACGGGGGTTTATCAATATTGTCGGCGACCATCCGGAGTTCGACCGGGGCTCTCTGCGCGGGGCCAAAGACGTCGGCGGCAGCGGCACGCGATAAGGGGGCTGCACCACTATTGGTCATTTGCGAACACGAACTTGAAGGACTAATCTTGAGAGAGACCTACCGGAATACAAGCGAGGTGCAACTGTGAGACGTCTAATAATCTGCCTCGACGGAACCTGGGCAAGCCCGGGCAATCTCGTCGAGCGCGGTGACGGGACCGAGGTCCACAAGCCGTCGAACGTACTCAAGACTTTTCGCGCCGTCGTGCCCCGGACCGATGACGGGGTCGACCAGATTTCTTACTACGATGAAGGCGTCGGCGCGATCTCGGCCCAGCGTGGACTGCGCAATAATGCGCTCGCGAAGCTGGACGCTGTGTTAGGCGGAGCGTGGGGTGCCGGCTTCGAGCAGAACATTGAGTCCGCTTACACGTTTGTTGTCGGCAACGCGTTGCCGGAGGATGAACTGTTCGTTTTCGGCTTCAGTCGCGGCGCAGGCCAGGCCCGTAGCCTGTGTCGCTTTATCGACTGGATGGGTGGATTGCTGCACAAACGCGATGCCTATTTCATTCCCGATTTCTTCAAGCACTACATAGCAAAGGAAGGTCGCCCCGGCGCTGCGCAGACCTTCATGGAGAAACTGCTGAAGTCGGGAAAGAAGATCGCGCCCCCGACGACAGCAAAAATACGTTTCCTCGGCGTCTATGACACGGTGCTCGCTCTGGGCTCTCGGATGCGTGCGGATTTCGACAAAGCTGAAGGTACCTCGGCGCCGGAGCTCGGCTTTCATGTGGGGGATAAGCCACCAGCCATGGTGTCGGTCGCACGGCAGGCGCTCGCTATCGACGAACGCCGAACGGATTTCAGGCCTGAGATCTGGCGCGGCGCAGAGCCCGGGCAGTCCGTCGAGCAGTGCTGGTTCCCTGGCGTCCATACAAGCATTGGCGGCGGCTACGCGAATGACGGGCTTGCGAACGGCGCACTTCGCTGGATGATCGACGCCGCCAAAGACGAGGGACTGGTGGTTGACGAGGATTTTCTTAAATTCTACCGGCCCTGGGTCGGTGATACACGGCCAGAGTCTCTGAAGGGATTCATGAAGTTGCGCAACTGGATGCGCGATTTCAAGGGTCGAAGTGGCGACCGCGACCTGTGTGTTTTGGCAGACGTGCCAGGATTAAAGGTGCACCCATCGGCTTTGAAGCTGTTGGAGATTGACGAGTCGTATCGACCGAAAAATCTTCTGAAGTATATGCGCACACAAGACGATCTGGCTTCGCTGATTCCGCCGGATATTACGTAACATTGATCTGCGAAGGCTAAACGCGCAGGCTAAGGGGCAAGTGCAGTGATTGGATGACCATGGAACAGAACTCGAGTTTTTCTTAATATTTTCACAATGGCCAGCACGGAGCGGTCTCGCAATGCCCGCCGATATATCGCTCGTTACACGGGAGACCCTCATGGGTCGCGTTCTGCCGGCGGTACGTGCCGAGGGCGGGCGCTACTGCAAATATCAGAGAGTCCATGCCAGGCCTGCAATCAAAGGCGAGGTCGTCATTTCGGTAACCGAGGATGGCGAAGAAACGAGAAATACTGCCGCGGCCGGCGACGTAGTGGTCAGAAACCTGACCGAGGCGCAGGAAGAATATCTGGTGGACGCGGCAACGTTCGCCGCGCGCTATCGCGAGTTAAAGAAAGTCGACGAGTTATGGAAGCTTTACGATCCAATCGGGGAGATCCTTGCGATCGAGATCTCGCAGGACGTAACGAGCCTGCTAGGCGTCGCCGAGGAGTTTTACCTAATGGCGCCCTGGGGAACCCGGCAAAAGGCAACCGTAGGGGACTTTTTTGTGGCGCCGCTGCCAGAGCTCGACAAAATTTACCGTGTCGCCAAATCGGAGTTTGAGCAAACCTATGAGCTGGTGACCGAGTAACGCCGCCTGATGAATCTGTTTATCTCATATGCATCCGAACAGCGCGACCTCGCTGAAAGGCTTGCAATCGCGCTGACGAACGAAGGGCACGAGGTGTTCTTTGATAACGATAATTTGCGCGCCGGGGAGAACTACAATGAGCGGCTGAGAGAAGCGATCGGCGACTGCGACCAGTTCATCTATCTGATCAGCCCGGAATCGGTCGAAGACGGAAGCTACGCCCGCTCCGAGCTGCAAATGGCGCAACGTCATTTCAAGATTGCAGTAGGTCGTATTGTCCCCGTAATGGTCAGTCCGACAGATTATTCGAGCATTCCAAACTACGCCAAGTCAGTCACCGTGCTCGAGCCCAAGGGCGATGTCGTCGTCGCGGTGCTGAACCGAGTAGCGGAGATCGCCAAAGGCGGCATACACGTTGTCGGTCTGAGAACCGTCGTTGGCGGTGCCATGTTGCTAGCGGCGTTCGGGATCGGGCTCTATCAAACCTACCTTTGGGCGGCGCTGCGTATGTCTGCGACCGAACTGATCGCCGCGGGAACCGGCGCCGGACTGTTGCTGCTCGCGATGTGCTGGGTTATTTGGCGGCGCTGCGTGTTGCGCGGCGCGGCAAAAAGAATGGCGGCGCCGGCGGCTTTGCTGGTCGTGCTCGTAGCAGGGGTCTGGGTGGCATCCGCCTTCTCGCCGCGCGTAGTCTGGTTGTTGCCTGGCACGAGCTGGGGGCCCTTGATTGCGACAGGGAATGCACAGCACTCCCTGTTACTGGCCGATCCATCCGTGGAGATCGCGGACATCGGCAGGTCCGGGATCTATCTTGCCAGCAACAAGAAGGCCGCGAAAACGATGATCGAAAAGACCTCCAGCAGCGTGAGATCTGTGCTGTTGGCCTACCTCGCCGAACGTCAGGTGCCGGAGCAATTTCATGAACAATGGTTGTCCGGCTGGACGGCCGAGGTGCGGCTCAAGGAACAGTCCCGCAGCGTACTGGCCGAGCCGGAGAGATGGCAAGCAAATATCCGTCGTGAGGGAGAGAGTGATAAACCGGCCATGTTAAACTGGAGGCAGTCTTCGTCCATGGGTATCGCTTTCATCGAGGTGAACGAGCGATGACGGCCAGTGTCAACAGTCGCAATTGCATAGCTGCCTTGCTGTTGCTTGCCGCTGCAGTGTGCAACGCGGAGTCGCCGGTTGGGGTCACACAATTCCAGATCGATTCGGCGGCAGTGCTCCAGGCGCTCGATGCAGACGCATCTGCTAGCTCCGCTGCGATTGCCGTTGCGTTGGCAACCAAGGCTGAGGAACATTTTGGCTTTGTCGACTGGGCCGCCGGCACATTGGCCGACGATGATTTCGGCCTGATACTTCGATTGACTGAGGAGCCGGGTGGCAGCTGCCAGCCGAGCAAGTTGATCGTGTTGCAAGGATCATTACAGACCGTAACGGCGGATCTCGCCGGACCATTGGAGCTCTACCACGGTTGCGACCCTCAGCCGGCCTATACGTTCGATGACAAGGCGCAGTTCGAGGCTGACGTCAAAAGCAAGCTTGATGAGCTCTTTGACGACGCTGCCCGGAGGGTTGTTCTGGAACATCTCCTTGCCAAAGTTGCGATCGCCAAAGAGGTCAAGTTCGATCACGCATCGCGACGAGTGTTGCTGCCCTTGAGCCTGGGCGATCTCAAGGCTTCCAAGGACTCCATGCTCACGATTCGCTTTGAGAGCACCGGGGGCATAGGCAAATTGCATTTTCAACCCTGGGAACAACTCGGTACCGAGATACACTGTCGCTTCGTGGAATACGTGGTGCCACCGGACATTGTCGAGCAACAGGTATCATTCTTCTGGCATGACACGTTTCCCAGTATTTTCCCACCAGATCATATGCCGTCGATGACGGTATTCATGACCGGCTACGTCCCCGAGCCGTTCGCCGGTTTGTTTGCAACGGGCGGCCTCGTGAACGGACCGTAATGAAGCTGATGGAGCGTTTGATCGCAGGAGTGACAATCTACGCGGCGGGCATCGCTGCAGCTCTGCTGCTTGGCCAGCCGGCCGTTGCTGAAACAACCGAAGAGCAGCGTACGGTCTTCCAACGTGCGCTTGAATTTCAAAAAGCTGGCGATCTGGAAAGTGCAGAATCGGCATACATGGAAGTGCTCGCTCTAAAGCGGGATTCTGCCGCAACTTTCAACAACCTCGCAAAATTGTACGAGGGCCAAGGTGATAACAATAAGGCGCTGGCGTATTTCCGCAGGGCGGTAAACGTCGACGATCCCAATAACGCCTTCTATCGCTACCAGTACGCTGAGATGCTCAAGAAGACAGGCAACGATGCGGAGGCAGCGCGTCAATTCCAGCGCGTGGCTCTGCATCAACCCGACGCCATCCAGGCGCATCGGGAAGTGATGGACTATTACCTGACCGACGGACAGTCAGACGGGGTACAGATTGCAGAGTATCTATGGGGCCTCCTCAAATCAGGCAACGCGTTGCGCGCGGCGGAGGCGGCCACCCAGGGATTACAGCTCGGGGACTTCGACAGAAGCACCCGAATTGAGCTGATGACGATCGTCGCCGCGGCGCTTGGCCGTCCAACTGTAACGGAGGACCAGGCAAAAAAGGTACGCGCTGAGTTGCGCACCGTCGCGGAAGGCTATCTCGAACCGTGCGTCGAAGAACTCGAGCGACTCTACGTAACTCCGGCGGGAGAATTTCCATGGTGGGCGGAGCAGGGATCGCCCTATGATGAACCGCCGCGCGGAATATGGCGTCGTGAAGCCTTTCGAAGCATTGCGCGAAACCTGGGACGACGTGCAGAGCTGGCTCAGAATTCTGAACTAGCTGAGGTCTACTACCGTACCGCCGCAACGCTCCACCCCGAGGGGCTCGATCCGCTCGCATTCGAAGCGCTGGTAAAGCTCTATGCCCGAACGGAGCAGATCGATCGCATCGAAGAGTTGGCCAACGACAGGCGCTATGTGCGCCAGCTATTTAGACAGAAGAACGAATTCTATCGGCGCGGTCAGCTCAAAAAGATCTACGACTATCATGTCACGCTGGGGCACATCTATGGTGCTTTAGCGCAACGAGATCCCAGGTGGTGGGGTGATTCCGAGACACCGGGTTCAGCAGTGTTTCAACTGGAGCGCGCGGTCATGGTTGGGGAGAAAGTCGACGCAGTCGACGTCGGCGTCGTTGAGCTGCTGGCTGGCTACTACAGTGTCAATCAGCCTGGTCGCGACGTAAAGTTGCGTCTCGACGCTGCGCAGCATCTGACAAGTACAAATAGGCACGCAGCTGCAAGTGCGATCGTCAAACCGCTACGGAACGAGAGTCTTCAGCCGATAGACCGCACGCGCCTGGAGATGTTGGAACTGAAGTAGCTGCCCTGACCGTAAGCGGCCTCGCACTGACATGAGGTGATGGCATGCCCTCAAACAGTCTCGAACAGCGGCGGCGACGTCTTCGCCGAAGGATACGAACGCATCCAAAACGTGAATTCGAAGAGATGCAGACGTCGTTTCCGGACAGAGTCGGCATTGTCGCCGAGGGAGATTCGTGGTTCGCTTATCCTCCGCACTGGTTGATCGGAAAGCCACCGAATCTCGTGTCGCACATTTCAGGATGGGCGAAAGGTAAAGCAAATTTCTACTCGATGGCCTCGAATGGCGACGAGGCTGTCGACTTGTTGTCCGGCGACGAAAAACACAAGCTTGTAAAGGTTTTGCGCTGGCACAAAGAGGCTCGAAACAGAAGGCCCGTTGACCTCTTGCTCTTCAGTGGCGGCGGAAACGATGTGGTCGGCGAAAATGACTACGAACGATTCATTCGTCCATACAACGAGGGATATACCGCCCGACAATGCCTCCGAATCGGTCGGCTAGAGAAGGCGCTCGGGTTTTCATGTTGTGGATACGAGATCCACGCTTTTAAACAAAAAAGACTGGCTTAACGAGATCCATCCGAATAAGAAGGGCTTTAAGGCGATTGCTGCCAAGATCTATCAGATAATGCTTCAATTCTTTCCGGAGCTGCCGAGCAATGTTTAGGCAATTCGTGCTGAGTAATGCACTGCTCTGAATTGTTATCAGATTGGTCGTCAACAAGTCAGATCCTCGTTACTCCTAGAGACTCGGTCGCAGATGAGCGGTTGCCATGTTGGCGTAACGGTCAGGAGTGTCTTTGACTCCCGATCGCTTGCCGAATACACCGTTGGCTTCGTCGAAGAGTAGAACGACGGTGCTCGTGTGGCCCGCGGGGGTGAGAGACCTGGGTATATTTCGGTCTCACCAATGAACTTGTATATGACTATCATCGGTGCCGTGACACTTCACGAATCGCGCCCGGATGTCTGGTGGGCCGGGACAGATTCTCCTAATCTTCAGGGCGCGACCCAGAGGAATTGACCATGCCGCCAACGCTAACGTATCCCGGTGTTTACATAGCAGAGGTGCCTGGCGGCGTGCACCCCATCGAGGGTGTGCCGACCTCGGTCACTGCTTTCATCGGCCGGGCGGAGCAAGGGCCCGTCGACAAACCCGTCCTCATCCACAATCTCGCGGATTACGATCAGCAGTTCGGCGGGCTGTGGGCGGATAGCACGATGAGTCATTCAGTACGGCACTTCTTTCGAAACGGCGGCACCGACGCCATCATCGTTCGGGTTCAGAATGGTGGCGTCGCGGCCACATTCACGTTTCACGGAGAGGCCGGTGCATTAATTCTCGAGGCGGCGAATCCTGGCTCCTGGGCAGATAACCTGGAAATAGAGATCGACCATCAGGACGGAAGCCCCGGTGACGATGCATCGTTCAACCTGGCGATCAGCGAAGTCGTCGATGGCGAAACGGTCATGGAAGAGGACTTTCACGAGTTGTCCACTCGTCCGGGTGACGACCGATGTATCGAGCGAGTTCTCGAGCAACAGTCAGATCTTCTGCGGGTACAGGGTGAAATGCCGACCGGGCGCCCGAACCCCGGGCCGCCCACTGCCAGGACGAACGGAAGTGACGGCGCAGACATCGGCTTTTCGCAGATTGCTGATCCTTCGCTCAAGCCAATCGGTCGCGGCATATGGGCTCTCGACAATGCAGGCATCTTCAATCTGCTCTGCATTCCGCCTTTTTCAGCCGAGATGGATGTCGATGCTGAGACCTGGACTGCAGCGCAGCACTATTGTCACGAGAAACGCGCAATGCTGATCATCGATGCGCCTTCGACATGGAGCAGCCCGTCTGACGTAGTGGCTGGCGAAGAACTCACGGGCGCAGTGCCGGTGCGCCACAAGAACGCCGCTGTCTATTTTCCGCGCGTGAAAATGGCAAATCCACTCAAGGATGATCAAGTCGAGACGTTCGCGCCCTGCGGGCTGATCGCCGGCACTTACGCTCGTACCGATTCGCAACGAGGCGTATGGAAGGCGCCCGCCGGGTTGCAGGCACAACTCGTCGGTGTGGACGAACTCGCCTGTACGGTGACCGATCCTGAGAATGACAAACTGAACGGCCTGGGAGTCAACTGTCTGCGAAGCTTCCCTGACGCTGGCGACGTTATCTGGGGCTCACGTACAACAGTCGGCGCCCATCATCTCGCATCAGAATGGCAGTATGTTCCCGTGCGGCGGCTCGCGCTCTATATCGAAGAAAGCCTGTATCGCGGTATGAAGCGGGTCGTATTCGAGCCGAACGATGAGACCTTATGGGCCAATATTCGCATCACCATCGCAGCGTTCATGCAAAACCTGTTTCGTGCGGGCGCATTTCCTGGCAGCACACCCGACGAGGCTTACTTCGTTAAATGCGACCGCGAGACAATGACGCAGACGGACATTGACCTGGGGGTCGTAAATATTCACGTGGGCTTTGCGCCAGTCAGGCCTGCGGAGTTCGTTGTCATTAGAATTCGACAGATGGCGGGGCAGATTCAGGACTGAAGGAATGCGTATATGCCTCGATTCAACGTCAGTACACAGCGCTTCGATCCGTACAGGAATTTCAAGTTTCGGGTCAGGCTGGACGGTCGCACTGTCGCTGGCTTCAGCGCAATCACAGAGTCAGGGCCTGGTGCAGAAATGGACGTATATCGCGCCGGCGTTGAGTCGACTACGTTGCGCAAATTGCCGGGTATGACGAAGTTTGCAGCCATCACGCTGGAGCACGGGGTGACCCATGCTCCCGATCTCGATGCCACCGCCAAAGCTGTGGCAATCGAGACGATCCAGTTCGAAAACGAAGGCTGGAAACGGGACATCGACGACACCGGTTGATGCCACCTGCAATGAACGTTTGCACGAGGACTGAAAATCCGCGTGCCGGTGTCTTAGCCGAGCTGTGCAGACGAGACAGACGCGGCAAGCGCCCACAGACGAGCGAATCGCGAATCAGGCCGCCCCTGGCCACCACCCTCGAGCACCCGTGGCCCGACGTTCGCTCAATGTAACGCTGAATCGCTCGCAGACCAATCAGGCTATACTGGCCGGTAATAACAAGAATAAAGGGCATAAACGGGGTGCTATTTAATTCACTCACGTTCGTGGTGTTCTTCGCCATTGTGCTGGCGTTGCACTACTCGCCATTTCCGTGGCGGGCCAAGAAAATCAATCTGCTGATCGCGAGCTACCTGTTCTACGCAGCGTGGAACCCGCCGTTCATAGTCCTTCTCTGGATTTCGACGCTTGTTGATTGGTTTGTGGCAAAGAAGATGTTCGTGGAGCAACGTAGCGCACGCCGGCGCTTATTGCTGACCCTGTCGATCCTGGTCAACCTCGGCATCCTGGGGTTTTTCAAATACGGCAACTTTCTGCTGGAGAACTGGATTCAGCTCATGTCCCTCGTGGGCATCGAGTGGCAGGCGCCGGGCTGGGACATCGTGCTGCCGGTCGGCATCTCGTTCTACACGTTTCAGACCATGGCTTATTCGCTCGACGTGTATCTGAGACGCGCGGAGCCTTCGAAGTCGTTTCTGGACTTTGGCCTGTTCGTTACCTTCTTTCCACAGTTGGTTGCGGGCCCGATCGTTCGCCCAACGCACCTCATCCCCCAGTTTGCGGTGCCGCATGTTGCGAGCCTGCGGCAGCTAGGCTGGGGTCTGGGCCTGGTCATCCTGGGTGTATTCCAGAAGGTCGTGGTTGCAGACGGTCTGCTGGCGCCGGCGGCCGAAGAAGTTTTCGGAGCAACCGCGCATGTCAGTTTCTGGGATGCGTGGCTGGGCACACTGGCCTTCTCCGGACAGATTTTCTGTGACTTCGCTGGCTACTCGACCACCGCTATCGGGGTAGCACTGACTTTGGGTTTCTCGTTGCCGAATAACTTCCGTTTCCCGTACGCGGCGATCGGGTTTTCGGATTTCTGGCGACGCTGGCACATCTCGCTGTCCACATGGCTGCGCGACTATCTGTATGTTCCGCTGGGCGGCAACCGCAAGGGCCCGGGCCGAACCTATGTCAACCTGATGGTGACCATGCTGCTCGGCGGTTTGTGGCACGGTGCCAGCTGGACGTTTGTGGTGTGGGGCGGATTGCATGGCTTGTACCTTGCGGTGGAGCGTCTTCTCAAAGCCAGGTTCGCCGGAGCGGTGATAGCGGAGACCTGGCTGTTTCGCGTTTGGCTGGCTCTTGTCACCTATTTCTTCGTTAACCTTACCTGGGTGTTTTTCCGCGCCGAGGACTTTGGCATGGCGTGGCGCATGATGACGGCAATGTTCGGCTTTGCGCCGGAAGACGCCGGCACACCGCTGCCGACACTCTGGATCATCCAGGTAGCCGTAACTATCGTGGCGATGGTTGCCATCCACTGGCGCATGCGTGACACCGACATCGAGACAGTCGTTCAGAAAGCACCGGCCTGGCTTCTGGGCGTAACGCTGGCCGCAATGCTGTTTTTGATCATTATTACTCAGGGATCTGGCAATGCCTTCATCTACTTCCAGTTCTGACGTCCCCTACAGAAAAATCCCGGAGCGTGACTGGGGACTGGCGTGGCTGATATGCACCGCGCTGGTTGTCTTGGCCGTCGCAGGCTGGGAAGTCAAGGCGCGCTCGATGCAGCATTTGCCAGGTGATTACGACGGTTTCACCAACTTCACGACGCAGTGGGCCGAAGAGCGACGCAAGCTCGACGAGCCCGACCACGATATTCGTGTTCTGCTATTGGGATCAAGCCGCATGCTATGGGCCGCAGACTTGCACATACTCGAGCAGGCGCTTGGTACGCGTCCCCTGCAGCTGGCGATCGCCGGTACCGGGCCCGCATTGATGCTACAAGGTGTCGTCGAGCACACCGAATTCAATGGCCTGGTGCTGGTCGGTGTGACGCCGTTTCTGTTCAACCGCCTGGACGAGGGGTTTTTCGGTGGGGATGCACTTCGCTGGTACGAAGGCGCATCGCCATCCGAGCGTGCTGGGCACAGGATTCATACCTTCCTGTCCGCACATTTCGGATTTCTCGATGACGGCTTCAAGTTGTTCGAGCTGATCGACCACTACACAGATCTTCCCGAGCGCGACGGTGTCTGGGACCTGAGCGCAGGAGAGTGGAAGCTGGGCCGACACCTGGCGGACCGGCAAACGGACATGTGGGCGCCAGTGGAGGTGGAAGGCAGCTTCGATAACGAACAGATCCTGGCTTTCTGGATGCTCGGCCTCGTTCGCGAGCCCGAACCGCCGGAACGCATGGAGGAAATGGCGCAAACGGCGGTGGAGTTCTTTGCGCCACTCGTCGAACGATTGCGCGCGCGCGGCGGCGACATCGTATTTATCCGTATGCCCGGCAACGGCAAGTACCTGGATCATGATCTGGCCACAAGTTACCGCGAACTTACATGGGATCCGATGGAAGTGGGAATTGACGCTGTATGGATTAACACGATGGACTACGACGGATTGTCCAGCGAGCTGGAAATTCCCGAATGGTCGCACCTGAGTCGCCAGAGCCAGGACGATTTTAGCCATCGAATCGTTCCTGTGCTCGAGCAACGTTACCTTGAAATCCGAGGGCGGAGCATCCATGAGATCATTGATGCTCCCGTTCGGACCGACTGACAGGAGGCCAACATGAAGCTGTTAGTGGCAGTCGACTTTTCGGGCCCGACGGATTTGATTCTGCGGGTCGCGAGACGCCTTGCGAAAAGTCTCGACGCGTCCGTCTGGGTCGTGCATGCGGCTGAGCCGGACCCGGATTTCGTCGGTTACGACACCGGCCCCGAAGTGGTTCGTGGCCAGGTGGCCAAGGAACTGCGCGAAGAGCACCGAAGCCTGCAACGCTACACGGACCAGTTGCGGGAGGCAGGCGTGGATGCCAAGGCGATATTGGTTCGCGGATCTACGGTCGAGGCATTGCTGGCGATGGCTGAGAAACAGGGCGCCGATCTCATCGTCGTTGGCAGCCATGGGCGTGGCATGGTGGCCGAGATGATACTGGGTAGCGTTTCGCAGGGCTTGATTCGGGCCGGGCGCTGGCCGGTTACGGTGGTGCCTGTGGGCAAAAAGAAAAAATAGGCCGCCAAGTGGAGGGGCGTGCGCTCCGCTGCGTAGCGCACGCCCCCGACCCTGTGACCAGGATCGCCTTGTGATCCTCGTCGACGATGTCGTCAGTCACTGCCGACAAATATGTCCAGCGGCAGTATCGCGGTCACACCGACGTTCGGCACGTCAACCAGTTGACCGATGCGCATGTCCACCGCGATGCTCGCGATCATGTACGCCTGTGTCCGGTCGTAACCGTATTCCGACATGATGTAGTCAATGATGGCCGCGAGCGCATTTCGCGCCGCGAGATTGATATCGCTCGACAGGTTGCTTAATCCCGCAATCTTCGGCGAGTCCAGATAGGCAAGGTCTGCGGGTACGCTGCCTTTTTCTTTGAGCGGGAAACCGGTCACGGCGTAGAAGCGCTTTGACGGTATCCCGAGCACCGAAGCCGGACCTTCGTAATGGGGGCCGTGGGACAGGTCGGGCGGGTCATCGACAATACGGGTGGTGACGGTCATCCTGCCGCCCATCTCGATTGCCGTGCCTGCCACCTCGCCGTCACCCTGCGCGTAATGGAAGTCGCCGACTGCGAGCCCACAGCCATCGATGAAGCAAGGCAGGTACACGGTTGTCCCGGTAGTAATGTAACGGATATCCATGTTACCGCCGTGCTCCCGGGGCGGGATTGTACGCAGGCACTCTGCGGGTTTTGTCCCTTCCGCGCCGCACACCGATGCCGGCTCCGCCTCATCCGGGTCAGGATTCATCACGGCGCCGCCCGATTCGAGCAATTGTGTCTCCCGCGCCAGCACCTCGGCGAGCAGCGCTGGCCCGGGCATCGTTGTCACGACGCCGGGAAAACTCGCATTCGGGATGCGCACGCCCGGAAGTGCATCGCTGACGGCATATTCGTCGTTGATGCGCCAGACGATGAAACGCTCGTCGGTACCGAATTGATCGCCGGCAAAGCCGAACGGCCCGGCTTCGGTCCAACCGACGTCGGCAGGCTCGAATGCCTCGATGGTCACCGCCAGCACGTCCCCGGCCCTGGCGCCCTTGATAAAGACGGGGCCGGTCAGTGCATGGACGATGCCGAATCCTTCCCGTGGTATGGCGTCGGCGCTCGCATATTCATCCGGATCGAGTGTCAGGTCGAAGGCGTCGCGGCCGACGAACACGATGTGCTCCCCTGGTTCGGCGTTGGCAACCGTCGGGATGTCCGGGTGCAGGCGATTTATACACGCCGTGTCTTCAGCACAGCTGACCTGGCTGTCGCCTACGACGATCTCGGCGGCAGCGACCGAAGATACGGCCAGAGTCGACAGTACTCCAACGGTAATACAGGTGGAAAGTCCAGAGTTCATTCGAAGTTACCCCGCTGGAGTTGTCTATCGACATACTTGTGTAAGTAGTGCTTGCGCGCGGCCCTCATTCTAACCACTCGTCAGATGAGTCAGGACATGTACGCCCGTGACATCCAGCCGAGCTACCGCAGTGCCAGATGAACCACGATATTGCATTTGATCACAATATCAGAAGAGGCGCATGACGCCTTTTCCCGGCGGGAAAGCGGACGTCCCTGACCACCAATTTCATTCGCTGTCCGTTCGGTCGGTGATCCTCAAATCCCCGGCCCTGTTGTTCTGAAAACGTGACCCGCGTCACAAGAGCTTCACGGCATTGTGATTGATATCGCATCACACGCAGCTCGTTTTGGATAGTCTGTCTCGAGATTGGTTGCTATCGGCGGCCTGAACACACCTGACCTAATGTGCCTTCAGCGTTCTGAGGGAAGGAACGCCAGATGATCATGAATTCACTTCATCGGAAGCTGTATCTCACGTTGCTGTGTTGCGCGTCACTTGTGGTGACGGCTTGTGGTTCCTCCGGTTCCGGCGGAACCGGTGCGACGAACGACACGCCACCGCTCGCACCGTCCGGGGTTAACGCAAGCGCCGGCGACGGCGTTATCGATGTCAGCTGGAACCCGGTCACCGGTGCAACTGGCTACAACCTGTACTGGGGCAGATCGAGCGGCGTAACCAAACAGAACGGAACCCGCGTCAGGGGCGTGTCGAGCCCGCACTCACTGGCTGGCCTGACGAATGGCACTCCTTATTATTTTATCGTCAGCGCCGAAAACACGATGGGAGAAGGCGCAGCGTCGGCAGAAGCATCAGCAACACCACAAGTATCGCCACCCCAGCGAGTCACGGGCCTGAACGTAACGCCACTGGTTCAGGGTGCCCGGCTCAGCTGGACTGCGGTCAACGGCGCTGACAGTTACAACCTCTACTGGAGTACATCGACAGGTGTAACACCGCAAACGGGTACGCGAATATCAGGGGTGATGAGTCCGCACACACTGTCGTCGTTAACGGCAGGCATGGCCCACTATTTTGTGGTGACCGCAGTCAACGCAGGTGGCGAAGGGCAGGCATCGGTGGAAGTCTCGGCGACTCCCGGCGCGCCGGTTGCCGGTTGGTCTGCACAGGAGCTGATAAACACACCGTTCAATTTCTTCGATACCGACCACTTTGTCGGTGATGTCGACATCAACGATGACGGTGCGGCCGCAGCCGTCTGGGTCGAAGAGGGTAGTGACAGGGACACTGCGCGAGTCATGGTCAACCGCTTCTCGGGCGGGCTCTGGGGAACACCTGAGATACTGGCGGGTCCCTCGGCATTCAGTCCGAGGACTGTCGTGGCGCCAGACGGCGACGTGACCGTGAGCTATCTGCTGCGCGGCTTCAATCCCGATGATTCCTGGCTCAACGCGACTGTCTGGGTTCGCCGCTACAGTAACGGCGGCTGGAGTGCGCCGCAGCAAATAGACGGCATAGATCTCGCCAGCTTCACCTTCATGCACGGCATGGACATCGCTGTTGATGCCATGGGCAACGTTGTCGCAAGCTGGGTTCAGGATAACTCGGTTATCTGGGCGAACCGCTTTGATGTCATGAGCGGAAGCTGGGGCACCGCGACCGCACAAAGCAACTCCATTCGCAACGTGCAGGAGCCGGCCCTCGGCGCAGACGGGCAGGGAAATTTCACCATCGTCTGGCTGCAGGACACGAAGCCCTACGACCCCGGCCAGACCGCCGGAGGTCCGCGCAATCCGACCTTGTACGCGAGCCGCCACAGCGGTGGTGGCTGGACGGCCGCGGTACCCGTCGGTCATACCGACATTCAGGACTGGGAAAGCGCCGAGCGAGTGGACCTGGCGGTGAATACGGACGGTGTTGCGGTTGCCGTCTGGGAACAGACGCGCAACGCAATTGGCGGCGGCACCGACTGGTCTGTCGATACGGTTCGCTATGATCCGCTGACGGACAACTGGGGCTCACCGGAAGAAATCTACTCTCAGAGCATCTACACGTCGTGGCCGGAGGCGGCCATCGACGCCGCGGGAAATGCAATCGTCACCTGGCAGCCCACAGACCCGACTGACAATTCACAGCGCATCGCATCGGCGTCATCTTACGATGCGACCCTGGCCGTCTGGAGCCCGGTGGAAACGATAAACATCGATGATGGCGTTTCGGACGTTGATGAACTGCGAGTTGGTAAGGACGCAGCGGGCAACGCGATCGCCGTGTGGATACAGGGCGGCGAGCTCAAGGCACGCCACTACGATGTGCTCGCCGGTGCCTGGAGCGTCATCACGCCGATCGGTTTGCGCGATGGCACAGAGCTGGAGTTCGCAATGAGCAGTAGCGGTCGCGCCGCGGTAATCACCAATCCAATGGATTTGAGTGCTATTCCCTGGACACGCGAGATCAGGGCGAACATTTTCACGCCGTAACGTTGAGGCCCGCCGGGCCACCAACTCAGCTGCCGCAGCGCCTGCGCGTGCACGACAAGAAGGCCCTGACCGTCTTAAACGATATGCGCTTCACAGTCGTCTAAGACTATTTACAACGGCAGCAAACGATATGCGATTCAGGATCCTCGTCGGCATCATTTGTGGCTGCGCGTGTCTCGGTTCGGCGCCGAACGCTGCCATTGCGCAAGAACGGGCTATTGGTGATGAAGCCTGGCGAGCGGATATCACGGCTGTTGCCGACGCCATACGCGAGCACCACCCGCGTCCTTTCAGAACAACGAGCGCTGCTGAATTTCAGCAACAGTTCCAGGCATTGCTTGCTGATGTGCCGAAACTCTCGGATAAAGCAGTGATCGTTCGGCTCGCTGCACTCGTGGCGCTAATCGACGATGGTCATACGCGCCTTACAATACCGCGCCAGCATCCGCAGATTGGACTCGAATTTGGTCACAAGCCGACACCCCCTCCTCATCATGCGGCGCTCGAGTTCCGACAGCTGCCACTGGCCTTCGAGAAATTCGATGACGGCATTTTCGTCATCGCGGCACGTGAGGATCTGAAAGACCTGATCGGTTACCGGCTGGTGGCCATCGACAACACGACCGCTGATAAGGCGCTCGCCGCAGTTCAGGCCATCACGTATGCCGAGAACTCGCAGCTGGAGGCACTTATGGGCGCCGACCGTCTGTCGCTGCCGGAGGTCCTCGCAGCACTCGGAATCAGCCGCTCCGGCGAAAAAGTCCTGCTGACGCTTGCTGCTGCCGGTGGCGCGCAGTTACGACAGGAGATTCGCCCGCTGGCGTCAGGGCCGTTCACGTGGAGCGACGCGTTTGCCGATGGCCCGGAGCAGATGAGGCACAGACATCCCGACAGGAAGTTCTGGTCGCAGTATGTCAGCGATGGGAACTTCGTCTATATGCAGATGGACGAAATTGCCGATGGCGATGTCTCGATGGCCGAGTTTGTTGTATCCACCTTGCAGACCGCTGTCGACCGTGATGCGCGGCTGATCATCGATATTCGCAATAACTTTGGCGGGTCCGGTGGTCTCAACAAGACGCTGGTGATGTCGATCATCCAGAACAAGATACTCAATCAATACAATCGCACCTTTGTACTAACGGGTCGACGCACGTTTTCGGCGGCGCAGATGCTTGTCAATGACCTCGAGCAATACACACGCGTGACGTTCGTTGGCGAGCCGACGGGATCACGGCCGGATCATTTCGGTGACCCGGAAAAGATCCGCCTCGAACACAGTGGCTTGACCTTGCGCGTATCCAGGTTGCATTGGAGCAGCCATGCCGCTTTCGACGAGCGCGAGGCGACGCACCCCGACTTTCTTGTGAGGTGGGCGTCCGCAGCGTATTTCGCGGGGCGGGATCCGGCGCTGGAGTTTGCATTGACTTTGCGCGACGTCAGTCTGAAGCAGTTTCTGCGCAACGCGATACCACGCGGCGACTTGAATCAGATTGGGCGTTACCTGCTGGACTCCAAACGGGCGCCGGACACGTACGCCAGTGACTTTTCGGATGTCCTTCTGGAACTCGGCCTTGAGTTCGAACAAGACGGAGATTCGGAGGCCGCGAGCCTTGCCTATCAGGTCGGTCTGCATTTCTACCCGGCGCACGAGGAGATGACCAGGGCGTTGCAGGCGCTCAGCTCCGACTGATGTCGACGGGACGCCTATTCACTACGAAGGCCAGTAATTCGCCAAGTCTCGCCAGATCGATCAGGCAGTAAGATAAAGAATCAGAATCGTGTAGCCGGTGAACACGACGGACAACCACTTGAACCACTGCGGCTTCAGCAACATCAGCACCATCAGAACACCACCAAGAACAGGAAAGCCAAACGAGGGCAGCGGGGGATTGTCGAACATGGTCAGATTCACGTACGGCCCGACCGCAAAATAGCCGAGCATTGACATCGCTGACACCCGTCCGAGTGAGCGGCTGTGGGCCAGGAAATCCAGTTCGGTGTCGTCCGATATATCGAAGTCCTCGGTGGGTAATGCGAGTTCAGCGGCGCCGTAAACAAATATCGAGCCGATCACCAGGGCGAAGAAATCGATGATGGACCATTCCGAGACCAGGCGCAGCTCCCAGCCGACCCACCACAGCTGCAGAATATAAATGAAAATACAGGAGCCCCACAGCATCGTTGCCCAGTGATAGGTCACGCGGCTATGCGCGCGCACGAGCAGCGCGGCGGTGTGAAGCAGGCGCGCCATCGCCAGGCCGAGAATGATCGAGATGGCGATAAAGATGTATTCGTGTTGGGTCATGCGGGCAACCTGGCTGCGTCCTTGTGAAAGTTCAAACGCGTTTCCCAGCGCGTACGATGCTTGAGTCTTGCGTGAATAAGCTGTGCATCGTTATACACAGTAATGCAACAGACGCAACGGCATCGCTGGCTGCTTTGGCAGCCGGTCCGCCACTGGCGGCACGATCATTTGACCGCGCCCCCATTGATTACGTATTTCCCGACATTGACGCACCCGGGTTTCGGCGGAGAATATTTCCGACCGGGGAGCATTCGGCGACAGTTTGACGTGCGCTGAAAGCGGTGCAAAAAAACGCTCGCGCAACTGCCAAGATCATGAGGGGGGGCCATGCCTAGTTTTGTTATAACTGAAAAATGCGATGGCTGTATGGGGCAGGACAAAACTGCCTGCATGTATATCTGCCCGCACGACCTGATGGCGCTCAACCCTGACACACGCAAGGGCTTCAATCAGGAGCCGGAGCAGTGCTGGGAATGCTATAACTGTGTGAAGATCTGCCCGCAACAGGCGATCGAGATTCGAGCCTATGCCGATCTCGCACCGCTAGGCGGTTCAGTCATCCCGATGATGGGTTCGGACACGGTGATGTGGACGGTCAAGTTCCGCAACGGGCATCTCAAACGTTTCAAATTTCCCAACCGAACGGTGACCGCCGGTCAGGTGGACATCTATTCCGATCCTTCTGTCGGCGATGTGAGCAAGATCAAGGAACCTGGGTTTTTCACACACCAGGCCCGTGGCGATACGCTGCCCACCCCATCCGACAACCGTTAAGTCCGGCGAAGCGCCGGTATCACCCGCGTTAATAACGAGGGTCAAGGAAAGAACAATGGAAGCAAAGGTCAATAATTGGGAGTTTTGCGAAAAGCCGGAAATAGTCGTACACGAGACGGATATTCTGCTCATCGGTGGCGGGATGGCCTGTTGTGGGGCTGCCTACGAAACGGACCGCTGGGCGACTCCACAGGGGCTGCGCATCACGATGGTGGACAAAGCCGCCACGGACCGCAGCGGCGCAGTAGCGCAGGGCTTGTCGGCGATCAACACCTATCTGGGTGAGAACTCTGCCGAAGATTATGTGCGTTACGTACGGCAGGACCTGATGGGGATCATCCGGGAGGACCTGGTCTATGACCTGGGTCGCCACGTGGACGACTCGGTACACAGGTTCGAGGAATGGGGTCTGCCCATCTGGAAGACCACCGAGGATGGAAGACGCCTGGACGGGGCGGCGGCCAGACGCAGCGAACCGAGCCTCGAAGAGGGCGGCAAACCGGTACGCTCGGGGCGTTGGCAAATCATGATCAACGGCGAATCCTACAAAGTGGTTGTCGCCGAGGCCGCAAAGCTGGCCCTGGAAAACAACCGCAAGGCCACCGGCGTCGATCAGAACCACTTCGAGCGGGTGTTCATCGTCAAGCTGTTGAAAGACGAAAATGACCCCAACCGGATCGCCGGTGCGGTGGGTTTCAGCGTGCGCGAGCACAAATTCTACGTGTTCAAGTGCAAGGCAGCCCTGCTGGCGGCCGGCGGTGCGGTCAACGTCTTCAAAACGCGGGCCACCGGGGAAGGCCAGGGCCGGGCCTGGTTTCCGGTCTGGAATGCCGGCTCCACCTACGCCATGGCCGCGGAATTGGGCGCCGAACTGACCATGATGGAAAACCGCTTCGTGCCGACGCGCTTCAAAGACGGTTATGGCCCGGTGGGAGCCTGGTTCCTGCTGTTCAAGGCCAAGGCCACCAACGCCCTGGGTGAGGAATACGAGGTCACCAACAAGGAAAAGGCCCGCGAGCTGTACGGGGACTATGTGGACAACATGGGAACCTGCATGCGCAATCATCTGATGATCCTGGACATGAAGGACGGCAAGGGCCCCATCAAGATCCACACCGACAAGGCCATGCAGAAATTGGCCGAGACCATGACGCCCAAGGAGATCAAGCACCTGGAGGCCGAGGCGTGGGAAGACTTCCTGGACATGACCGTCGCCCAGGCTGGGGTCTGGGCCGCCAACAACGTCGAGCCTGAAAAAACGCCCTCTGAGCTGATGCCCTCCGAGCCCTACCTGCTGGGGTCCCACGCCGGTTGCGCCGGCATCTGGGTCAGCGGTCCGGACGATATCGGGACTGATGAGTACCACTGGGGCTACAACCGCATGACCACGGTCAAGGGACTTTTTACTGCCGGTGACGGCGTCGGTGCTTCAGGCCACAAGTTCTCGTCCGGTTCCCATGCCGAGGGCCGCATTGCCGGCAAGAACCTGGTGTCGTTCCTGCTGGACCACAAGGACGATGATCCGCAGTTTTCCGAGGATCATGAAGAACTGGCCAAGGAAGTCTTCATGCCGATGGAAACCTGGGGGAAATACCACAACTACACCACCGCCGCAGACATCAATCCCCACTACATCCGCCCGAGGATGCTCCAGCAGCGCCTGCAGAAGTGCATGGACGATTACGTGGGCGGCGTCGCCACCATGTACATGACCAGCGGTACCATGCTGGATGAAGGCTTCAAGTACCTGGAAATGATCAAGGAAGATTCGCAGCATATGTGTGCGGAAAATCTGCACGAACTACTGCGGGCCTGGGAGAACTACCATCGCATCGTGGCCGGCGAAGCCCATGCACGGCACATACGTTTCCGCGAGGAAACTCGCTACCCGGGGTATTACTACCGCGGTGACCACCTCGCCATCGACGACGAGAACTGGAAATGCTTCGTCAATTCCAGATATGACAAGGAAACCAATACCTGGGATTTGTTCAAGAGGACTTATCACCAACTCGTATCCTGATTCAACCGGCCGGACAGGAACCAAGACATGGCGAAGAACAAAGGTCCTATTCTCGTCGTGGGTGGCGGCATCTCCGGGATCACCACGGCCCTGGAGGCAGCGGAGACCGGATACGAGGTCATTCTGATCGAGACACGCCCCTCGCTCGGTGGGCGGGTCGCCGGCTTTCATCAGTATTTCCCGAAACTGTGCCCCCCGACCTGCGGAGTGGAGATCAATTATCAGAGGTTGCGGCGCAACCGGCGCATCCAGGTACACACCAACACGCAGGTGGGAGCGATTTCAGGCGAGGCCGGGAATTTCACCGTGAAACTGGTGAAAAGCCCGGCGTACGTCAACAGCAAATGCGTTATGTGCGACAAATGCACGCCGGTCTGCCCCGTGGAGGTGCCCGGCGACCATGACTATGGAATGCGGGACACCAAGGCCATTCACATGCCTCACCGGATAGCCTACCCGCCCCGTTTTGTGGTGGAGCGAGCGCACTGCCCGTCCGGGTGCGACAAGTGTGTCGCGGCCTGCGCGTACGGCGCGATCGACCTGACCGCGGAGTCCCGCGAGTTCGAGGTCAACCCGGCATCGATCGTGATGGCGACCGGGTGGCGGCCCTACGATGCCACCAGGCTCGAGCGGATGCAGTTTGGTGTCCTGCCTGACGTGATCAGCAACGTGATGATGGAACGGCTCGCAGCAACGGACGGTCCTACCGCCGGAGAAATCAGGCGTCCCTCGGACGGCAAGACGGTAGAAACGGTGGCCTTCGTCCAATGCGCCGGTTCCCGCGACCAGGATCATTTGCGCTACTGCTCCTCCATCTGCTGCCTGGCCTCCCTCAAACAGGCCAACTATGTCCGTACCGCCAATCCCGATGCGAGGGTCTATATCTTCTACATCGATATCCGTACGCCGGGAAAATTCGAAGCGTTTTATACCCGCACCAGGGAAGACGAGAACATCGAGTTCATCAAGGGCAAGGTGGCCCGGGTCGAACCAGGTCAGGACGGCAGGGTGATCGTGGAGGCCGAGGACATTCTCCATGGTGGGAAAGTCCGGGTGGAAGTGGATCTCGTGGTGCTCGCAACCGGCATGGAATCCAACCTGAAAACAGACGGGTTCAACGGCGACATTGTTCATTTGGATGAAGACGGCTTCGCGTCGGCGCACTTGCAACAGCCCGGCATCTTCGCGGCCGGGGTCGCGCAGGGGCCGGTGGATGTCAACTCTGCAATACAGGAAGCGACCGGTGTGGCACTGAAGGCTATCCAGGTCGCGGCAGGAGAATAGGACGGTGGCGAACAAAACCGGCGTTTACATTTGCTCCGGCTGCGAGATCGGAGAGGCCACCGACGTCGAAGAACTCCGGCAGGTCGCCCTCAAGGAGTTCC
>Ga0224512_10001342_pt1 | contig 23859 bp, 16 predicted proteins | sample SF_May12_sed_USG_4_FD_169103 | JGI IMG/M metagenome (GOLD analysis project Ga0224512, IMG submission 169103) | Sediment microbial communities from San Francisco Bay, California, United States - SF_May12_sed_USGS_13 | ecosystem: Environmental > Aquatic > Marine > Sediment | place: USA... | reverse complement strand
GGGCCCGCTGCTTGAGGACCGCCGCCCCCAGGGCATCCGCCTCCGCGAGCATCACGCTGAAGCAGTTCGCGCCCACGGCCGCGATGAAGTCCGTCGTCCGCAGCAGGCCGCGGATCTGCGCGACGGTATCGCTCAGCCCGTCGGCGCCCAGCGACCCGGCCAGCGAGTCGAGATCGATCTTGAGCAGCGAGAAGCTGCGCCCGAAGCGGTGCGCCTTGCTCATCTCGTTGCGAACGGTGTCCTGGAAGTACTGCGCGCTGTAGGCCCCGGTGGCGGGGTCCTCCAACGAGCGCCACTCGAGCGAGTTCACACGGACGGCATTGGCCAGCGACAGCTCGGCGAAGCGTCCGAGCTTCTCCGCGGCGGTGGCGTCGACGAGGTCGAAGTCGCCGCCGTTGAGCTTGTCGGTCAGCCGCAGCAGACCGATGGGGCACCCGTCGCGGCACAGGGCCAGCAGGAGCGCCGGCGTCGCGGGCGCCTGGCCGTCGCCCGCGGCGTCCCACGACTGGATCGAGCTGCGCGCGGAGCCGTCGCGCAGCTCCGGGGGGATTCGCCGCACGTCGAGGGTCTCGGGCTCGCGTTCGAGGCTCACGAGGCCCCGCGCCGCCGCCAGCTCGAGGGTCTCGCCGCCGTCGCGGGCCACCCAGAGGACGCCGCCCTGGGCGCGCGCCTCCATGCACGTCGATTCGATGATCCGCTGGGCCAGGGGCTCCACCGCGAGGCACGTGAAGAACCCGATCGAGCGCTCGAAGAGCGACTGCTCGCTCATGTACTCGATGTTCTCCGCCAGCAGCCGCGCGTGCTCCGCCCGCAGGCGGCGGCGCTGCAGGAGCCCCTCGACGGAGGAAACCAGCGTCACGCGGTCGAAGGGCTTGAGCAGGTAGTCGTTCGCCCCGAGCTTCATGGCGTCGACTGCGGTCTTCACGTCGACCACGCCCGTCACCACGACGATGTCCTGGTCGGGGTCGCGCTCCCGGATGCGGTGCACGAGGTCGCAGCCGTCCATGCCGGGCATCACGAGGTCCGTGAGGACCACGTCGAAGGCCGAGCGCTCGAGGATGCGCAGAGCCTCCTCCCCGCTGCCCGCCGTCTGGGCCTCGTAGCCCTCTTCCGACAGCAGACCCTCGATCAGCTCGCGGAAGTAGCGCTGGTCGTCGACCGCGAGGATTCGCCCCTTGGGCATCGCCCCCCTCGAAAAGGCCCCCCCCGGCGCGAACGCCGGTTGCGCCTGCGCCGCCCCGCGCGCCCGGGCTTTCGACCGGGCGGCGTGACGCGCTGCCCTTCGCATCCTAAGCGCCCGTGATGGCGCTCCGCCAGTGTTCATCGGCGTCCGGGAGCCCGTTCTTCACCGGCCGGACGCTCGCGCCCGCCCCGCTGCGGACCTCCCCGATCAGCGAGTGGGGGGTGGCCTCGACGACCTCCACCGCGACGAGGGTCCCGGGGACGGGGCCGCCGTCTGCTCTCGCCGCGAAGTTCACGATGCGATGGTAGGGGTCGCGTCCGGCCCGCTGCCGCCCGCCGCGGCGGCTCGGTCCCTCGGCCAGGACCTCCGTGGTCTCGCCGACCCGCGCGCGGTGGGCCGCCAGGGTGAGCTCCCGCTGCAGCGACTGCAGCCGTTCGAGGCGGTCCTGGGCAACCGACTCGGGGACGCCGTCGGGAGCCAGCGCGGCCGGGGTCCCGGGCCGCGGGGAGTACTTGAACGAGAAGCCGTCCACGAACCCGACCTCCCGCACCAGGGCCAGCGTGTCCCGGAAGTCCGCCTCCGTCTCGCCGGGAAAGCCGACGATCAGGTCGGTGGTGATGGCGAGGTCCGGCCGCGCCGCCCGCAGCCGCCCGATCAGCCGGAGGTAGTCGTCCGTGCCGTGACGACGCCGCATGCGCCGGAGCACGGCGTCGGAGCCGCTTTGCACCGGCAGGTGGACGTGCGGGCACAGCGCCGGGATCTCCCCGTGCGCCCGGATCAGCTCGTCGTCGTAGAAGATCGGGTGTGGGCTCGTATACCGGATCCGGGCCAGGCCGGGGACGGCTGCCAGCCGCCGCAGCAGCGCCGCGAAGGGCACGGTGCCCGCCGTGGCGTCGGCGCGCCGCAGCCCGCGCGCCTCGTGGCGTCCGTAGGCGTTGACGGTCTGCCCGAGGAGCGTGATCTCACGGGTTCCGGCGGCCGCGAGCGACTCCACCTCGGCCACGATCGCGTGCGCCGGCCGGCTGATCTCCCGGCCGCGGGTCCGGGGCACGACGCAGAAGCTGCAGAAGAGGTCGCAGCCCTCCATCACGGTCACGTAGGCGCGCCCCGGGCGGGCGGTCGCGAAGTCCGGATGCCGCTCGGGAAAGTCGAAGCGCTCCGGGGAGTGGGACTCCTCGAGGCGGGCGGAACGCACGCCCCGCGTCGCCGCCTCGGCCATGGCCGGGACCCATCGGAGGTTGTGGGTCCCGAAGACGAAGTCGACGTGGCCGAAGCGGCGCATCAGGGCGTCGCCCTCCTGCTGGACCACGCAGCCGCCCACGCCCAGGGCCCGGCCCGGAGCGGCGGCCTTCCAGGCCCGCAGCCCGCCGAGGTCGCTGTAGAGGCGCTGCTCCGCCTTGTCGCGGATCGAGCAGGTGTTGACGATCCAGAGGTCGGCGCGATCGGGGTCTTCGCTGGCCGTATAGCCGTGGTGACAGAGGAGGTTCGCCACCTTCTCCGAATCGTGGACGTTCATCTGGCATCCGTAGGTGCGCAGCCAGAACCGCCGTGACTCGCTCACTGGCTCCTTCCGGTCGGGATGCCGCTCTTACCCAGGCGCGTAGGGGGGCAGCGCGTACACTACCCGACCGCTCGGCGCCCCGCCAAAACCGGGACAGGATTCGAGTGATGCTGCAAGGATGCAGGTTAAGTCTTTGAAATAAAACAGCTTTTTATAATAACTGAGTGGTCCGGCATACCTTCAAGCTCTAACAAATACTGTTTGACTAACCGCGAGAGCGAACGCATACTGCAATTGACGCGAAGCAGGGGGTCACACAGCCGATTCGACACGAGTTATGGAGTGGCGGTGGATCGGGCATTTCGCAGCGAAATGCCAACCTCTCACCCCCCATCATCTATCCACCGCCCTCCCCTTGTGAAACGCCCCGCCGCTCTGCCGGCGGGGCGTTGTTTTGGGGCGCCGGCGGCGGACGCTACAGCACCAGGCGATCGATCATCGCCGACAACTGCCGCAGGTTGCGGCACTCCTCCGACACGTCGCAGTACGGCCGGTAGCGGTCCATGACGCTGTCGCCGAAGCCCCACGCACTGGGACTCTCGGGGTTGAGCCAGACCACGTTCTTGGCCTTTTCGTGGATGTCGCGCAGGCACCAGGCGCGCGGGTCGTTGTAGTTGTTGCGGGCGTCCCCGAGGACGAGGACGGTCGTCTTGTTGTCGATGGCGGAGAGGAAGTTCTGCCAGAAGTGGTGAAAGGCGGCCCCGAAGTTCGATCGCGTGTAGACGTTGATCACGCCGCCGCCGTCCAGGGCCTGCTCGATGGAATCGTTGATGTCCCCCTCCTGGAAGAGCTGCGTCACCTCACCGAGCTCGGACACGAACACGAAGGAGCGGATCCGCGTGAAGGCCTCCTGGAGCTGGTAGACGAACTGCAGCATGAACCGGGACACGTTCGCCACGGAGGACGAGACGTCGCACAGGATCACGAGCTTCGGCCGGTCCTTCTTGCGCTGCTTGAAGGCCAGCTCGAAGGGGATGCCGCCGTGCGACATGTTGCGCCGCAGCGTCTGGTGGAGGTCGAGCTTGCCCCGCTTCAGGCGTCGGCGGCGGATGGAGAGGATGTTCTTGATCCGCTGCGCGAGACGCTCCACCACCTCGCGCATCTTCCGGATCTCCTCCTCGGTGAGGTGGTAGAAGCTCTTCTCCAGCAGCGTCTCGCGCCGGAACTTCTCCATGTAGTCGTGGTTGTGCTGCTGGAGCGAGCGCTCGGTGAAGTTGCGCACGCTCTTGCGGGCCGCCTCCATCAGGCGGTCGATCAGCGCGCGCAGCGCCGCCACCTCCTCCGGGGACATGCCGGCCGCTTCGAGGCGCGCCGCCAGATCGCGCAGCTCCTGGCCGGCGCCCTCGTAGTTCATCTGCTCGAGCATGCGCCGGCTGAAGAAGCCCACCTGCAGGAAGTTCTCGATCCGGTCGACCCCGGACTGGCTGGCGGCCGCCCGGATCAGCTGCTCGAGCTGGTCGAGGTCCGCGGTCAGCATGGCCTGAGCGAGCTCGGAGAGATCCCCCAGCTCCCCCTGCATGTTCTGGAGCTGCTCCGCGATCTGCCGGAGCAGGTCCTCGAGCTCGATGCCGAAGGCTTCCAGGCCCTCGGCCGCCGTGCCGAAGGCGTCCCTCAGGTGATCGTAGAAGCCCGACCAGAACAGCTCGAAGAGCTGGTCGAAGGTCGAGACCTCCTCGCCCCGCTTCACCATGGTCGCGCGCAGGGCGTCGCGGAAGACGTCGCGGTCGTCGATGGACAGCTCGTCCAGGGCCGCGAAGGCGTCGAGCGTCTCCGCCGTCGAGACCCGGATCCCGCTCTTGCGCAGGATGTTGGTGAACTCGAGGATCTTCTTCTGCATCGGCAGCGACCCCGGCCGGCGCGGCCGGTTAGTGCAGCGCGCCCTTCTTGGCGACGGTCCGCGTGGGCACGACCGTGGGCGCAGCCGCCGGCGCCTTCGCCTCCCCGGTCTTGCGCGCGAGCAGCCGGCTCAGGTCGCCCTGGACCCTCCGCACGTCGCCCTCGTACTTGAGGATGACGTTGAGGGTCTGGTTCACGACGTCCTCGTCCAGGTCGGTGGCGTTGAGCGCCAGCAGCGCCCGCGCCCAGTCCAGGGTCTCGCTGATCGACGGGATCTTCTTCAGGTCCAGCTCGCGCAGCCGCTGCATCATGCCCACCAGGTCGCGCATCAGATGCTCGTTCACGCCGGGGACCTTCATCTCGAGGATCCGCCGCTCGAGCGCCTCGTTCGGATAGTCGATGAAGAGGTGGAGGCAGCGGCGCTTGAGCGCGTCGCTCATCTCGCGGGCGTTGTTCGAGGTCAGGAAGACCAACGGCTTGCGGACGGCGCGCACCGTCCCGATCTCGGGGACCGTGACCTGGAAGTCGGACAGCACCTCGAGCAGGAAGGCCTCGAACTCGGGGTCCGACTTGTCGACCTCGTCCACCAGCAGCAGCGAAGGCTCCTCGGAGGTGATGGCGTGGAGCAGCGGGCGGGGCACGATGAAGTGCTCCGAGAAGAAGACGCTGTCCTCCTTGCCGATCCGTTCGGCCGCCTCGCTCAGGGTCTTGGCGCCGGCCATGACCTGAACGAAGCGCTCCTTCAGGATCTGGGTGTAGAGCAGCTGCTTGGAGTACTCCCACTCGTAGAGCGCCTTGGCCTCGTCGAGCCCCTCGTAGCACTGCAAGCGCACCAGCGAGCGGCCGGTGGCCGCCGCCACCACCTTGGCCAGCTCGGTCTTGCCCACGCCGGCGGGTCCCTCCACGAGCACCGGCTTCTCGAGCTTCTCCGCCAGGAACACGACCGTGGCGATCTTGCGGTCGCAGATGTACTTCTCCTCGCCCAGGAGCGTCTCGACCTTCTCCACGGAATCGAACATACGGCTCCCCTCGTGCGCCCCGGCTCCCCGACCCGCGCGGCGCTCTAGCTCATCAAATGCAGTACGTGGCCGAGCTTCGCCCGCTTCGTGCGCAGGTATTCCAGGTTCTTCTCGTTGGGTTGGATTTCGAGCGGCACCCGCTCGATGATCGTGAGCCCGTAGCCCTCGATCCCCGCGCGCTTCCCCGGGTTGTTGGTGATCAGGCGCATCCGGCGCACGCCCAGGTCGTTCAGGATCTGGGCCCCCACACCGTAGTCGCGAAGGTCGGGCGGGAAGCCCAGGCGCTCGTTGGCCTGCACCGTGTCGAGGCCCTCGTCGTCTTGGAGGCCGTAGGCCTTGATCTTGTTCTTGAGACCGATCCCGCGTCCTTCCTGGCGCATGTAGAGCACGATGCCGCGTCCCTCGTCCTCGATCATCTTCATCGCCGCGTGCAGCTGCTCGCCGCAGTCGCAGCGCAGGGAGCCGAAGGCGTCACCGGTCAGGCACTCGCTGTGCACCCGCACCAGCACCGACTCGTCCCCGGAGACCTCGCCCTTGACGAGGGCCATGTGGTCCACGTGGTCGATGTCGTTCTCGTAGACGAAGCTGCGGAAGTCCCCGAAGGCGGTCGGCATGGTCGCGGACGCTGCGCAGCGCACGAGCGTCTCGTTGCGCAGCCGATACTGGATCAGGTCGGCGATGGTGACGACCTTGAGGCCGTGGCGCCCCGCGAACTCGATCAGGTCGGGGAGCCTCGCCATGGTGCCGTCGTCGTTCATGATCTCGCAAATCACGCCGGCCGGCTTCAGCCCGGCGAGCCGTGCCAGGTCGACGGAGCCCTCGGTCTGTCCGGTGCGCCGCAGCACGCCGCCCTCGCGCGCGCGCAGCGGAAACACGTGACCGGGCCGCGCCAGATCGGTCGGCTTGGCGCCGTCGCTGATGGCGGCGCGGATCGTCGTGCAGCGGTCGGCCGCGGAGATGCCCGTCGTCACGCCGGAGCGCGCCTCGATCGACACGGTGAAGGCGGTTCCGAAGCCCGAGTTGTTCTCGTAGTCCGGGACCATCATGGAGAGGTGGAGGCTCTCGAGCTTCTCCTCCGTGAGCGAGAGGCAGACCAGCCCGCGGCCGTGCTTGGCCATGAAGTTGATCGCCTCCGGCGTCACCTTCTCGGCGGCCATGCACAGGTCGCCCTCGTTCTCGCGGTCGGCGTCGTCGACGAGGATGACCATGCGGCCGGCCTGGATCTCCCCGATCGCGGCCTCGACCGAGGCCAGCGCGCTCTTGGTGTCGGCGTCGGAGCGGTGGAGTTTGAGCCTGGACCGGGGCGTGGTCATCGGAGAATCGGACCTCCCGTACGGACCGCCCCAAGCGGTTCCGGCGGGCGTGCAGGTACCCACGCAGGGGCTCGGCCAAGCTATCAGCGGTTGACTGGGGTGTCAAACAAGACGCCCCATGGGGAGCCGCGTCCGTTGCAGGCGGAGCGCGTCGTACGCGCGCGGCCGCGCCGCGGCGACGGGGCCGGCGTTCAGCCGAAATTGGCCAGGACGCCCTTGAGAAACTCCTGCTGCGACACGCCGAACTTGTCGCCGAAGCGGTGGCGCTCGTCGAGGGTGCGGTAGAGACGCCGCAGCAATTCGCGGAAGGTCTCCAACACGCCCTCGCCGCGCATGGCGATCGCCGGGAACGCGGACACGTCGCTCCAGGCCTCGCGGATCTCCGACAGCGGCTTCACGTCCGGCAGGTCCCGCTTGTTGAACTGGATGACCTTCGGGATCTGCTGGAAGTCGATCCCGTTCGCCTTGAGATTCGCCTCCATGTCGCGCCAGGAGTAGGCGTTGGCGCTGGCGCACGAACGCTGCGAGTCGGCGATGAACGCGACGGCGTCGGCGCCCGCGAGCACGACCTTTCGCGTCGACTTGTGCATGACCTGTCCCGGCACCGTGAACAGCTTGATCTTGACCGAGAAGCCGTTGGCCGTGCCGAACTCGATGGGCAGGAAGTCGAAGTAGAGCGTGCGGTCGTCCGTGGTGTCGAGGGTGACCATCTTGCCGCGCGCATCGGGATCGATCAGCCGGTGCAGCTGCTGGAGGTTCGTGGTCTTGCCCGAGAGCGCGGGACCGTAATAGACCACCTTCACGGTGATCTCCCGCTCTCCCATGTTGATCTGGACCATTGCCGCGCGTACCTCTCGCCTGCACGGGGCTTCCGGCCCTTCCTGCATCGGCAGAAACGCATCCCCGGTGTAGTCCCCAGGGGGGATCTCACGGGCGGGGGCTCCATGTCGGCACCGGCCACCCGCCTGCTAGCTCTTGCGGAACGTCTCCAGGAGCGACCGGGCCGCCGAGGCGGGGGTGGTCCGCAGCGCCTCGACGTCGCGCTCGACCGGCTCGATGCGCGCCGCCACCGCCGGGTGGGCGCGGAAGGCCTCGTGCAGGCCCTCCTCGACGAGGCTCCACATCCAGGACCGCGCCTGCTCCCGGCGCCGCGCCTCCAGCTCGCCGCTGGCCGAAAGGGCCGCCCGGTGGGCCTCGACGGTCTCCCAGACTCCCGCCACCCCGTCCCCGGTGAGGGCGCTGACCGCCAGCACCCGGGGCCGCCAGTGGGGCGACGGGGGGCGCAGGAGGCCCAGCGCCCGCGTGTGCTCGGCCAGCGTGCGCTCGGCCGCCGGCCGCTGGTCGCCGTCGGCCTTGTTGACGACCAGAGCGTCCGCCAGCTCCAGGACGCCCTTCTTGAGACCCTGAAGCTCGTCACCGGCGCCGGGCTGCAGCAGCACCAGGAAGAAGTCCACCATCGAGGCCACCGTCACCTCCGACTGCCCGATCCCGACCGTCTCGATCAGCACCACGTCGAAGCCGGCCGCCTCGCAGAGGAGCATCGCCTCCCGCGTCCGGTGCGCGACGCCACCCAGGGAGCCGCTCGCCGGCGAGGGCCGGATGAAGGCGCCCTCGGCCCGGGAGAGGCGCTCCATCCGGGTCTTGTCGCCCAGGATGCTGCCCCCGGTGACGGGGCTGCTCGGGTCGACGGCGAGCACGGCGACGCGGTGCCCGCGCTCCAGGAGCTGGAGGCCGAGGGTCTCGATGAACGTGCTCTTGCCCACGCCCGGGGGCCCCGTGATCCCGACGCGCGCCGCGCTGCCGGTGTGGGGAACCAGCGCCTCCAGCAGGGCCCGCCCCCGGGCCGCGCGGTCGGGACGCGTGCTCTCGAGCAGCGTGATGGCGCGTGCGATCGCGCGGCGGTCCCCCCGGCGGATCTCCTCGAGGGACGGGCCGGCGGCCTCCGGGTCGGGGCTCACGGGGCCGTCACGCCCGGCGCGATCCGATCACCCGCAGGACCTCGCGGGCCGCTTCGGGCACGGCGGTGCCGGGCCCGAAGACGGCTCCCACGCCGCGCTCGCGCAGGAAGGCGTAATCCCGGGGCGGGATGATGCCGCCCACGACCACCGCGATGTCGCCGCCCCCCTGGCGGCGGAGCTCGTCCACGAGCTCCGGCACGAGCGTCTTGTGGCCCGCTGCCTGGCTCGAGACCCCGACGACATGGACGTCGTTCTCGATGGCCTGGCGCGCCGCCTCCTTCGGGATCTGGAAGAGCGGCCCCACGTCGACGTCGAAGCCCAGGTCCGCAAAGGCGGTGGCGATGACCTTCATGCCGCGGTCGTGCCCGTCCTGTCCCAGCTTGACCACGAGCATGCGGGGCCGGCGCCCCTCCCGCTCGGCGAACGCCGACACGTCGCGGCGGATGGCTTCGAAGTCCTCGTCACCGGCGTACACCCTGCCATACACGCCCGAGACGGTGTGCACGTCGGCGCGGTAGCGCGTGAAGACCTTCTCGAGGGCCGAGGAGATCTCGCCCACGGTGGCGCGGGCGCGCGTCGCCTCCACGGCCGACGCCAGCAGGTTGCCCTCGCCGGAGGCCGCCTCCCGCTCGAGGCGCGCGAGCGCCGCCTCCACCGCGGCGGCGTCGCGCGTGGCGCGGATCCGCTCCAGCCGACGGATCTGCGCCTCGCGCACCGCGTGGTTGTCCACGTCCAGGAGGTCGATCTCCACGTCGTCGTCCACGCGGTACTTGTTCACCCCGACGATCACGTCGTCGCCGCGATCGATGCGGGCCTGGCGGCGCGCCGCGCACTCCTCGATGCGCAGCTTCGGCATCCCCGCGACGATCGCGCGGGTCATGCCGCCGAGTTCCTCCACTTCGTCGATGATCCGGCTCGCCTCGGCGGCGACGCTCGCGGTGAGCGACTCCATGAAGTAGGAGCCGCCCCAGGCGTCGATCACGTGCGGAATGCCGGTCTCCTCCTGAAGGATGAGCTGGGTGTTGCGCGCGACGCGCGCGGTGGCGTCGGTCGGCAGCCCCAGGGCCTCGTCGTAGGCGTTGGTGTGGAGCGACTGCGTCCCGCCGAAGACCGCGGCCATGGCCTCGATCGTCGTGCGGATCACGTTGTTGATCGGATCCTGCGCGGTGAGGCTCGCCCCCGACGTCTGGCAGTGCGTCCGCAGCAACGAGGAGCGCGGGTCCTTCGGCCCGAAGGGCTCCAGCAGCTGCGCCCACATCAGGCGCGCGGCCCGCATCTTCGCGATCTCGAGGTAGAAGTTCATGCCGATGGCCCAGAAGAACGAGATTCGCGGCGCGAAGTCGTCGATGGAGAGCCCCTTCGACAGGCCCGCGCGCACGTACTCGAGGCCGTCGGCGAGGGTGAAGGCCAGCTCCAGCGTCGTCGTCGCCCCCGCCTCCTGCATGTGGTAGCCGCTGATCGAGATCGAGTTGAACTTCGGCATGTGCCGGCTCGTGTACTCGATGATGTCGGCCACGATCCGCATGCTGGGCTCGGGGGGGTAGATGTAGGTGTTGCGGACCATGAACTCCTTGAGGATGTCGTTCTGGATGGTCCCCGTGAGCTTCTCCAGCGGGCAGCCCTGCTCCTCGCCGGCCACGATGAAGCAGGCCAGGACGGGCAGCACGGCGCCGTTCATCGTCATCGAAACCGACATCTGCTCGAGCGGGATCTCGTCGAAGAGGACCTTCATGTCCTCGACGGAGTCGATCGCGACGCCGGCCTTCCCGATGTCGCCCACGACGCGCGGGTGGTCGGAGTCGTAGCCGCGGTGGGTGGCCAGGTCGAAGGCGACCGAGAGCCCCTTCTGTCCCGCGGCCAGGTTGCGGCGGTAGAAGGCGTTGGACTCCTCGGCGGTCGAGTAACCGGCGTACTGGCGGATGGTCCAGGTCCGGTGGGCGTACATCGTCGCCCGCGGGCCACGCACGTAGGGCGGCGCGCCGGGAACGGTGTCGGTGAACTCGAGGGCTTCGAGGTCGGCCGCCGTGTAGAGCGGCTTGACGCGCAGCCCCTCCGGCGTCTCCCAGACCAGGCTCTCCGGGTCGGCTCCGCGCAGGTCGCGCCTGGCGAGATCGCGCCAGGCCCCGAGGTCGGCCCGCCGCCCGCGGTCTCGGCTCATCGCACTTCTCCCGAGAAGCTGGACACCATACCCGTTTCGGGCGCTTGCGGCACGCGGCGCGCCGCCGACGCGCTTCACATCGCGCGCCGATAGCGCCCGCCCACCTCGAACAGCGCGCTCGAGATCTGTCCGAGGCTGGCCACCTTCACCGTCTCCATCAGCTCCGCGAAGACGTTCTCCCGCGACCGCGCCGCGCGCTGCAGCCGGAGCAGCGCATCCGGGGCGCGCGCGGCGTGCCTCGCGTAAAACGCCCGCAGGTTCGCGAGCTGCGCGCGCTTCTCGTCGTCGCTCGAGCGCATCAGCTCTCGCGCCTGCGGCGCCTCCTCCGGGTTCGGGTTCTCGAATGTGTTCACCCCGATGATCGGGAGCTCGCCGGAGTCCTTGAGCGACTCGTAGCGGAGACTCTCGTCCTGGATCCTGCCGCGCTGGTAGCCGGTCTCCATGGCGCCGAGCACGCCGCCGCGCGCCGAGAGCCGCTCGAACTCGCGCAGCACCGCCTCCTCCACCGCGTCGGTGAGCTGCTCGATCCCGTAGCTCCCCTGGAGCGGGTTCTCGATGTTCGCCATCCCGAACTCGCGGTTGATGATGAGCTGGATCGCCAGCGCGCGGCGCACCGACGCCTCCGTCGGCGTCGTTACCGCCTCGTCGTAGGCGTTCGTGTGGAGGCTGTCGCAGCGGTCCTGGAGCGCCAGCAGCGCCTGAAGCGTGGTGCGGATGTCGTTGAAGGCCATTTCCTGGGCGTGCAGCGAGCGCCCCGACGTCTGGATGTGATACTTGAGCTTCTGGCTGCGCTCGGAGGCGCCGTAGCGCTCGCGCAGCGCCACCGCCCAGATGCGGCGGGCGACCCGGCCGATCACGCTGTACTCGGCGTCGAGCCCGTTGCTGAAGAAGAAGGAGAAGTTCGGCGCGAAGGCGTCGATCGCCATGCCGCGCGCCGCGTAGTACTCGCACAGGGTGAAGCCGTTGGCGAGCGTGAAGGCGAGCTGCGTGATGGGGTTCGCGCCCGCCTCCGCCATGTGGTAGCCGGAGATCGAGACCGAGTAGAAGTTGCGCACGGCGTTCTCGATGAACCAGGCCTGGATGTCGCCCATCACCTGGAGCGAGAAGTCGGTGGAGAAGATGCAGGTGTTCTGGGCCTGGTCCTCCTTCAGGATGTCGGCCTGCACCGTCCCGCGGACGCGGCGCAGCACGTCGCTGCGGATGCGCGCGTAGGTCTCGGCGTCGACCACCTCGTCGCCCGCGATCCCGAGCAGGCCCAGCCCGAGGCCGTCGTGGCCCTCGGGACGCTCGCCCGCGTAGACCGGCAGCTCGCGTCCCTTGCGCGCCCGCTCGAGGCGTCCGGTCTCGCGCAGGTGCTTCTCGACGCCCTGGTCGATGGCGGCGTTCATGAAGAATGCGAGCACGGTCGGCGCGGGGCCGTTGATGGTCATCGAGACCGATGTCGTGGGACTGCCGAGGTCGAAGCCCGAGTAGAGCTTCTTGGCGTCGTCCACGGTGCAGACCGAGACGCCGGAGTTGCCCACCTTCCCGTAGACGTCGGGCTGCGGATCCGGATCGCGCCCGTAGAGGGTCACCGAGTCGAAGGCGGTCGAGAGGCGCGCCGCCGGCTGCCCGCGACACAGATAGTGGAAGCGCCGGTTCGTCCGCTCGGGCCCGCCCTCGCCCGCGAACATGCGCGTCGGGTCTTCGGCCTCGCGCTTGAAGGGGAAGACGCCCGCCGTGAACGGAAAGCGTCCGGGCAGGTTCTCCAGCCGGAAGTAGCGGACGAGGGCGCCCCACTCGTCGGTCCGGGGCAACGCGACCTTCGCCAGCCGCGTCCGCGCGAGCGTCTCCGCGCGGTTGGCGACGCGGACCTCCCGCCCGCGCACGCGGTAGCTCTGTTCCTCGGCAGCGTAGCGGGCCCGCGTCTCGGGCCAGGCGTCGAGCTGCTCGCGCTCCTCGTCGCCGAGCACGGCGAGCGCGGCGGCGTAGCGGTCGCGCAGGATCGCCACGGCCGGATCCCCACTGTCGGCGGCGGTCTCGGACCCGCCGGAGGGCTGCGCCGCGTCGGCGACCGGCGCGCCGATCTCGCGCAGCGCCCGGGTGATGGCAAAGGCAGCGCCGGCGCGTTCCGCCCGCACCTCGGTCTCCTGCCGCCAGCCGCGCACGGTCTCCGCGATCTCGGCCAGGTAGCGCCGGCGCGCCGGCGGGATCAGGGAATCGCCGCGCACGGGCGCCGTCTCGAGTTCGCCCTCGCCCGCCCCCGCCTCCTCGAACAGGCGGCGGCGCAGCGCCGCGTAGAAGCGGCCGCTCCCCGCATCGTCCCACTGGCACGCGATCGTGGGGAACACGGGCACCTCCGCGTCCGCCCGCTCGAAGTCCCCGCGGTTGCGCCGCCACTGCTTGCGAACGTCGCGCAGCGCGTCCTCCGCGCCCTGGCGGTCGAACTTGTTGAGTACGGTGAAGTCCGCGAGGTCGAGCATGTCGATCTTCTCGAGCTGCGAGGCCGCTCCGTAGTCCGGCGTCATCACGTAGACCGACACGTCGGCGAGATCCACGATCTCGGAGTCGCTCTGACCGATGCCGGCGGTCTCGACCAGGATCAGGTCGAAATCGGCCGCCTGAAGAATGCGAAGCGCGTCGCCGAGGGTGCGCGAGAGCGCGAGGTTGGCCTGGCGCGTGGCGAGCGAGCGCACGAAGACCCCGGGGCCGTGGATGGCATTCATGCGGAGGCGGTCGCCGAGCAGCGCCCCGCCCGAGCGGCGGCGGCTGGGATCCACCAGCAGCAGCGCGAGCGTCCGGTCCGGGAAGTCCAGACGGAAGCGGCGCACCAGCTCGTCCAGGACGCTCGACTTGCCGGAGCCGCCGGTGCCCGTGAACCCGACCACCGGCGCCGGCGGCCGGCGGCGCCGCCCGTCGAGATCCCGGCGCACCGCGGCGGCGGCCGCAGCATCCGGCATCTCCTCGAACCAGCTGATCAGCCGCGCCACGGACAACGGATCGCCCGCCGACAGGCACTCGACCTCGTTCGTCACGACCTCGAGGGTCCGCTGCGCGCACTCCGCGAGGAGGCTCCGGATCATGCCCGCGAGACCCAGCCGGCGGCCGTCCTCGGGCAGGAAGATGCGCGCCACGCCGAAGGCGTGGAGCGCCTCCGCCTCCGCGGGCGTGATGGTGCCGCCGCCGCCGCCGTAGACGCGGACGTTGCCGGCGCCCGCCTCGCGCAGGCGTTCCACCAGGTAGCGGAAGTACTCCATGTGCCCGCCCTGGTACGAGGAGACCGCGACCGCGTGCGCGTCCTCCTGCACGGCGGCCTCGACGACCTCCTCCACCGAGCGGTCGTGACCCAGGTGGATCACCTCGGCGCCCTGCGCCTGGAGGAGGCGGCGCATGATGTTGATGGCCGCGTCGTGCCCGTCGAAGAGCGACGCCGCCGTGACGACGCGCACCCGCTCGGGCGGGCGGGCCGCGGCGGCAACCGCGGCGCCCGCGCTCATCGCGCGCCCCCGCTGCCGCGGCGAGCGGATCCGCCCCGCTGCAACGCCTCCAGGCGGCGGGTGACGTGGTCGCGGTACTTCTGGATCTCGTCGCGCAAGGCCGTCAGCTCCGCGATGCGTCCGTCCACCTCGTCGACGTGCCGGCCGAGCTTCTCGTCGAGGCGTTCGAGCATGGCCCGCGTGGAGCCCGCGATCGCGTAGACCGCGTTGAGCTCCTTCACGTCCGCGAGCGCGAGACCGAGCGCCTTCAGCCGCTGGATGAAGCGCAGCCGCTCGACCTCGTCGGGGCCGTAGACGCGCCGGCCCCCGGCCCGGCGCCGGACCCCCGGCAGCAGCCCCAGCTCCTCGTAGTAGCGCACGGTCCGCGCCGAGAGGCCCGTCGTCTCACACACCTCCCCGATCGCCTGGAGCGAGTCCCTCGCATGGCTTTGCCAGTTCACGTTAACTGGCTAGCACGACCCCGGCAGCCCGTCAACCCCGCCCGGACCGGCCGCGAACCCGCGCCCCGGGGGCGCTACGTTGCGCCCCGAGGCCGACGCAACGTGGCGATCACCAGACGGCAGCCGGCGCTCGGGGGCGCCCCGCAAGCCCGGCTGAGCGCCCACAGCGCCGGCCGTCGCGGCCTGTGGGGAGCGCTCGTCCTCGTCCTGTGGCTGGGCCCGGTGTCCGGCGCCGACGCGGACGCTCCCGACGCGCGCGCCGCCCCGCCCGGGGCTCCGCGGGTCGAGCGGCCGGCGGCCGAAGCCGGTACCGCGCGCGGGCCAAGCCTGGCGAGCTTCCGGGCCCGGCGGCACACGAACGCCGTCAAGGCCGGCCTCGCGGCGAGCGGGACCGCGCTCCTGTGGTGGGGCGCCTGGCTGCGGCGGCGCGGCCGGCCCCATGCCTTCCGGCGGCAGCGCGACGCGCTGCTGCTGGCGCTGGGCCTCGCATCGGGGCTGGCCTGGTGGAACTTCGGGCAGTTCCACTTCCCGAAGTACGTCCATCCGGCGGACGTCTTCCATTACTACATGGGCGCCAAGTACTTCCCCGAGCTCGGCTACACGGGCCTCTACGAGTGCGTCGCGATCGCGGACCTCGGCGTGAGCCGCGCGCTGGCCGAGCACGGGGCGCGCATCCGCAACCTCGAGACCAACGTCCTGGAGCCGGTGGGTCCGGTCCTCGACGACCCGTCGCGCTGCCTCCGGCGCTTCACGCCGCAGCGATGGAAGGCGTTCCGCCGCGATGCCCACGCGTTCCGCAGCCGGCTGGCACCGAGCGTCTGGCGCAAGCTGCGGACCGACCACGGCTACAACGGCACGCCCGTCTGGGGGATTCTCGGGTCCACGCTCGCCAACACCGGCCCCGCCACACCGAGCCGGCTGCTGGCCCTGGCGCTGCTCGATCCCGTGCTGCTGCTCGTCATGTGGGGCTGCGTGGCCTGGGCCTTCGGCTGGCGCGTGCTGTGCGTGGCGCTGCTCTTCTGGGGCACGAACCACCTCGGCCAGTTCTCCTGGATGGGCGGCAGCTACCTGCGCCAGGACTGGCTCGCCGCCGCGGTCGCCGGCATCTGCTGCCTGCGCCGCGACCGGCCCACCGCCGGTGGCTTCCTGCTCGCGACGTCGGCCTTCCTGCGCATCTTCCCGGCGCTGCTCCTGGGTGGGCTGGCGCTGCAGGCCGCCGCCCGCATGCTGCGTCGCCGCCGCTGGACGCTCTCGCCGTCGCACGGGCGGGCGGCGCTCGGGGCGCTGCTGGCGGCCGGCATCCTGCTGCCGCTCTCGGCGGTGGTGGCCGGCGGCCTCGGCGCCTGGCCCGCGTTCGTGGCGAACAGCCGGCTGCACGTCGGCACGCCCCTCGTGAACCACGTGGGCCTGCGCACCGCGCTCTCCCACGACCCCGCGTCGCGCGCCGAGCAGAGCTTCGACAGCAGCGCAGACGACCCCTACACCGACTGGAAGGCCGCGCGCCGCGACACCTTCGCCCGGCGGCGGGTGGTCTTCGCCGCGCTCGTGCTGGCCTTCGCCGTCCTGCTCGCGCGCGCGGCGGAGCGCCACGAGGACTGGGGCGCGGCGGTGCTCGGGATCGGCCTGCTCCCCGTCGCTGGCGAGGTCACCGGCTACTACTACGGGATCCTGCTGGGCTACGCCTTCCTGTGGCCCCTGCGCCCGGGCATCGGCGTCGCCTTGTGCGCCCTCTCCTGCCTGTCCTGGCTCACTGTCGAGATCTGGCACTGGACCGATTCCAGCCTCGTCGCCACCAGCCTCGCCGCCACCGCCTTCGTCCTCTACGCCACGATCGCCACGCTCCGTTCCCCCACCCCACCTCATCACCAGGCGGACGCGGCCGCGGCGGACGTCGCCGCGATCTAGAGCGCAAGCCCACGACGAACCGACGCGTCGCCTCGGCACAAGGCGGCCGGGAGCGACGGGGATCCCGCAGCGAAATCAAGCGCAGGCCAACGACGAACCAACGCGTCGCCTCGGCACAAAGCGGTCGGGACCGAGGAAGATCCCGCAGCGAAATCAAGCGCAGGCCGCCCTGGGTCTCCGCACGGCACTGCGCCTCGCACGGGTGCCTTCCCGTCGGCACGGCGAGCCGACCGTTGGCGGCCGAGCCATTCGCGGAGGGATCTTCCTCGGTCCCGGCCGCCGCCCCCCACCGGCTCGCACCTGCGCCACCCGCGCCTCGACCTCCCGACCCCGCTTCACGTCGACTCGCCGCGTTCCCGGGCGCGACGACCCGACTCGGCGCGGTAGACGCGCCCCGGCAGCGGGCGCTTCAGGACCTCGTGCTCCAGCCAGGCCGCCGCGTCGACCAGCGCCGCCAGGTCGACTCCCGTCTCCACCCCTTCCCGCTCGAACAGCGCCACCACGTCCTCCGTCGCCACGTTGCCCGAGGCCCCCGGCGCGTAGGGGCAGCCGCCGAGCCCCCCCACCGCGGCGTCGAAGCTGCGGATCCCCGCCTCGAAGCCGGCCTGCACGTTGGCGAGCGCGCGCCCGTAGGTGTCGTGCAGGTGCAGCGCGATCCGCTCGAGCGGCATCTCGGCCGCCACGGCGTGGACCAGATCCCGCACCTGCGCGGGATGGCCGACGCCGATCGTGTCACCCAGCGAGATCTCCGACGCCCCGCCGTCGAGCAGGGCGCGCGCCAGCTTCACCACGGCGCCCACCGCGACCGCGCCCTCGTAGGGGCAGCCGCAGACGGTCGACACGTAGGCCCGGACCGGGACGCCGTCGACCGCGGCGCGCTCCAGCACCGGCCGCATGCGCTCCAGCTGCTCGGCGACGGAGCAGTTCACGTTCTTGCGGTTGTGGGTCTCGCTGGCGGAGATGAAGGTCGCCGCCACCGTCGCGCCGCCCGCCGCGCGGAAGCGCGCGTAGCCCCGTTCGTTCGGCACCAGGGCGCTGTAGGTCACGCCGGGATGCGCCGGCAGCGACGCCGCCAGCGCGTCGGCGTCGGCGAGCTGGGGGATCCACTTCGGCGAGACGAAGGAGGTGACCTCGATGCGGCGCAGACCCGCGGCCGCCAGGCGCGCGATCAGCTCCCGCTTCGCGGGCGTGGCAACGGCTTCGGGTTCGTTCTGGAGCCCGTCGCGCGGACCGACCTCGACCACGAGGACGGCGGGCCCGCCGCCCTCACCCTTTGTAGGTGTAGAAACCCCGCCCAGACTTGCGCCCCAGGTAGCCCGCTTCGACCCGCTTCTTGATCTCGAGGCACGGCGCGTAACGCGGCTCGCCGTACTCGCGGTACAGGCTGTCCAGGATCGCGTACACCACGTCGAGGCCGACCAGGTCCGCCAGCGCCAGCGGGCCCAGGGGATGGTTGCACCCGAGCTTCATGCACTCGTCGATCCCCTTGGCCTCGGCGACGCCCTCCTGCAGCGCAAAGGCGGCCTCGTTGATCATCGGGAACAGCACCCGGTTCACGACGAAGCCGGGCGAGTCCTTCACGTCGATCGGCACCTTGTCGAGCTTCTCCGCCAGGCCCCGGATCGCCGCGACGGTGGAGTCGTTCGTGCGCATCCCCCGCACGATCTCCACCAGCTTCATGGCCGGGACCGGGTTGAAGAAGTGCATGCCCACGAAGTGTCCGGGCCGACTCAGGAACGAGGCCAGCTTGGTGATCGAGAAGCTCGAGGTGTTGGTGGCGATGATCGCCTCTTCGCTCACGATCCCGTCGAGCTTCTCCAGGATCTCGCGCTTGAGGTCGAGGTCCTCGGGGGCGCACTCGATCACGCGCTCGCAGCCCTTCAGCTCCTCGAGCGGCACCACGCCGCGGATGCGCTCCATGGCCTCGGCGGCCTCCGACTCGCCGATCTTGTTCTTGGCGGTGAGTCGCGACAGGGACGCCTGGATCCGGCCCAGGCCGCGGTCGACCGACTCCTGCCGACGGTTCTGGAACACGATCTCGTAGCCGGCCTGGGCCGCGACCTGCGCGATCCCGCAGCCCATGGTGCCGGTACCGACGATGCCGATGGTGTGTAGCTGCATGGCTACACGAGCTCCACGCCGAGGGCCACGGCCTCGCCGCCGCCGATACACAGGGTCGCGATTCCCCGCTTGTGGCCCCGGTCCCGGAGGGCGTACAGGAGCGTCACCAGCACCCGCGCCCCCGAGCATCCGATCGGGTGGCCGAGCGACACGGCGCCGCCGTTCACGTTCACGCGCTCCATGTCGATGCCGTGCTCCTTCGCGGCGGCCATCGTGACGCCGGAGAAGGCCTCGTTGATCTCGTAGAGGTCCCAGTCCCCCGACTGCGTGCCCGTCTTCTCGTAGAGCTTCGCCAGCGCGCTCACCGGGGCGATCGTGAACCACTTGGGTTCGACCGCGGCGGTCGAGTCGCCGACGATGCGCGCCAGCACGGAGTAGCCGTTCGCCTTCGCCGTCTGCGATGAGCAGACGAGAAGCGCCGCCGCCCCGTCGTTGAGGGTGGAGGCGTTGGCGGCGGTCACCGTCCCCTGCTTCGAGAAGGCCGGCCTCAGCTTCGCCATCTTGCCGGGATCCCCCCCGCGCCGCGGCTCCTCGTCTTCGTCCACCAGCAGCGGCTCTGCGCGGCGCTGGGGGACGGAGACCGGGATGATCTCCTCCTTGAAGCGGCCCTCCTTCTGGGCCGCCACCGCGCGCCGGTAGCTCTCGCCGGCGAAGGCGTCCTGGTCCTCGCGGGTGAAGCCGTACTTCTCGGCCACCAGGTCGCCGCAGTTGCCCATGTGCATGTCGTCGTAGGGATCCCACAGGCCGTCGTGGATCATGGTGTCGATGATCTGACCGTTGCCCATGCGGTAGCCGCCGCGGGCGTTCGGCAGCGCGTACGGGGCGTTGGTCATGGATTCCATGCCCCCGGCGACGATCACCTCGGCGTCGTCCGCCAGGATCTCGCGGCGCGCGAACATCACGGCCTGGAGTCCGGAGCCGCACACCTTGTTCACGGTGATGGCGCCCGCCGAGACCGGCAGCCCGGCCTTGATCCCGCACTGGCGAGCCGGCGCCTGGCCGATGCCGGCCGAGAGCACGTTGCCCATGATGACCCGCTCCACCTGCTCCGACGTGGCCCCGGCGCGCCGCACCGCCTCCCGCACCGCCACGGCGCCGAGGTCGGGTGCAGACAGGGACGAAAACACGCCCTGGAACGACCCGATGGGGGTCCGTGCGGCGCTGGCGATGACGATTTCCTTCTGGCTCATGCCGTCTCCTGGTGAATGCGAGATCCTGGTGTGGGGTTCGGGGGGATGGAGTGCGTGTACGGTCGCGCGCGTGCGCGCGGATCCCAACCTAACCGATCGCCGCCGTCGGAGTCAATCGAATCCGATCGAGCAACCTTACGAATAGCCGAGTGTTTTCAGACGCTTGGCGCGGCGCGACCAGCGCGGCTCGAGCTTGACCCACAGCGCGAGGTGCACCTGCGAAGCCACGAGGCGTTCGATCTGGCGGCGCGCGCGCATCCCGATGCGCTTGATCACCGCCCCGCCTGCGCCGATCACGATCTGCTTCTGCGAGCGGCGTTCCACGAGCAGGTCGGCGCGGATGCGCACGAGGTCCGGACGGCTCTCGTCGAACTCGACGACCTCGACCGCCAGCGCGTAGGGCAACTCCTGGGCCAGCTCCTCGAAGGCGGCCTCGCGCACCAGCTCGGCGCTGAGGAAGCGGAGCGACCGGTCCGTGATGGCGTCAGCCGGGTAGAGGGCCGGACCCTCGGGAAGCCGGCGCACGACCGCCTCGAGCAGCTCCGCCGTGCCCTCGCCCGTCGCGGCCGAGACGCGCAGCGTCGCGGCCGCACCGGTTGCCTCATCCGGGGGCCAGGGCGCCGGCGCCGCCCCCGGCAGGTCGAGCTTCGTTCCGACCAGCAGGAACGACGCGTCGCGCTCGCCGAGCGCCGCGCACAGCTCGGAGTGCTCGGCCTGCCAGCCCCGGGCCAGATCGACCAGGACCAGCCCCAGATCGCAGTCGGCCGCCGCCTCCTCCACCAGCTCGTTCAGGGCCCGGTTGATGGAGCGGCTCGCGGCGTGCCGGCCCGGTGTGTCGTGAAACAGGATCTGGGCGCCCTCCAGTGTCAGGATCCCGAGGATGTCGCTGCGCGTCGTCTGGGGCTTCGCCGTCACGATCGCGAGCTTTTCGCCCAGCAGCCGGTTGAGCAACGTCGACTTGCCCGCGTTGGGAGGGCCCAGGATGGCGACCACGCCCGTGCGATGCGGCCCGGCCTCAGCCACCGGCGGCTTTTTCGGATGCGAGCGCCTTGGCCGCGGCGGCGTTCTCGGCCGCCCGCTTCGAACGGCCGACCCCACGGCCCCAGGGCTGCTCGTCGATCCAGACCTCGACGCTGAAGCGCCGGTCGTCGTCTTCGATGCCGGTGTCCGTCACGGTCCGGTAGCAGGGCGTGCTCTGGAAGCGCGCGTGGGCGAGCTCGTTGAGCTGCGTCTTCGCGTCCCGCCGCGGAGGAACGCTCTGCGGCTCGATCGCGCCGCCGAACACGCGCTCCAGGAAGCGCTCCGCGGCCTCGAGCCCGCCGTCGAGAAAGATCGCGCCGAGCACGGCTTCGAAGCAGTTGGCGAGGATCGTGTCCTTGTCGTCCCCCCCGGAGAGCCGCTCGGCCCGCCCCAATTTGATGAAGGCGCCCAGGCCCAGCCCCCGCGCCCGCTCCGCCACGGAGCGCTTGTTCACCAGCGCCGATCGGGCCCGCGTGAGGTGCCCCTCGCTCCAGCTCGGGTTCGCCTCGTAGTGGCGGTGGGCCACGATCATCCCGAGGACCGCGTCGCCCAGGAACTCGAGCCGCTCGTTGCCGCGGCTCCCGTCCCGCTCGTGGGCGTACGACGGGTGGGACAGCGCCGTCTCGACGAGCTCCGGATCCTCGAAGCGGTATCCGAGCATCTCGTCGAGCGAGGGCCCGCTCGGCTCCGGCGTCATCGGCGCGGCCTCGCGATCCACCCGCCTCCCAGCACCACGTCGCCGTCGTAGAAGACGGCCGCCTGCCCCGGCGCCACGGCGCCCACCGGCTCGTCGAAGCGGATGCGCGCGCGGCCGCCCTTGCGCGGCTCGACGTCGGCGTGCACGCCCGCGTGCCGGTGACGCACGCGCACCGCGGCGCGCAGCGGTCGAGTCGGCGGCTCGCCGGCCACCCACGACACGCACTCGAGATCGGCGCCCCGCGCCCGCAGCGCCGCCGCACTCCCCACGCGCACGCGGTTGCGCGCGGCGTCGACGGTGGTCACGTAGGTGCGCTCGCCGGCGGCGACGGCGAGGCCCCGCCGCTGGCCGACCGTGAAGCGGTGAATGCCGCCGTGACGCCCCAGCACGCGGCCGCGGCCGTCGACGATCTCGCCCTCGCCGGGCAGCGCCGCGGGACGAATGCGCTCAACGGCGGCCGCGTAGTCGCCGTCCGGGACGAAGCAGATCTCCTGGCTCTCGGGCTTGTCGGCGGTGCCCAGGCCGAGCCGGCGGGCCACGGCCCGGACCTCGGCCTTCTTCATCCCGCCGAGCGGGAAGTGCACGGCGCCGAGCTGCGCCTGCGTGAGCTCGAACAGGAAGTAGGTCTGGTCCTTGCTCGCGTCCTCGGCCCGGCGCAGGCGGCGCAGGCCCGTCTCGGGGTCGACGTCCACGCGGGCGTAGTGGCCGGAGGCGACGGCGTCGGCGCCGAACACCCGCGCCCGCTCCGTCAGGTACTCGAACTTGAAGCGCGAGTTGCAGGGGACGCAGGGAATCGGGGTGCGGCCGGCGAGGTAGGCGTCGGCGAAGGCCTCCACCACCTCCTGGCGAAAGCGTTCGGTGTAGTTGGCGACGAAGAAGCGGATCCCCAGCCGCTCGGCCACGCGCCGCGCGTCGTCGGCGTCGACCAGCGAGCAGCAGCGCGAGGCACTGCCGGCCAGGTGCAGCGTGACCCCGATCGTCTCGTAGCCGCGGTCGGCCATGAGCGCCGCCGCGACCGACGAATCCACGCCGCCCGACATGGCCACGACCACGCGCTGTCGGCCCGCCGGGCTCACGCGCTCACGGCCCGCCGGGCGCGCTCGACGAGGTCCGGCAGGACCAGCAGCGTCCGCTCGATCTGCGCCGCGTCGACGCCCCAGCCAACGCTGAAGCGCAGCGCGCCGCGCGCCGCCTGCGGTGTGCGGCCCATGGCGATCAGCACCGGAGACGCCTCGATCGAGCCCGAGGCGCAGGCGGCGCCGGCGGAGACGGCGATACCCTCGAGGTCGAGGGCCTGCATCAGCACCTCGCCGGCGGCGCCCTCGAACTCGACGTTGAGCGTGTTCGGGAGCACGTGGCGCGCCGAGCCGTTGCGCCGCACGCGCGGGATCTTCGCCCGGATCCCCTCCCAGAGCTGATCGCGCAGGCGCGCCGCGTGGTCGATCCGATCTGGGAGCTCGCGCTGCGCGAGGCCGCACGCGACGCCGAGCCCGATCGCGCCCGCGACGTTCTCGGTGCCGCCGCGGCGGCGCTGCTCCTGGGGGCCGCCGTGCAGCAGGGGCTCGAAGGCCAGGCCGCCGCGCACGACGAGGCAGCCCACGCCCTTCGGCCCGTTGAACTTGTGCGCGGACAGGGACAGCAGGTCGGCGGGCACGCGGCCCAGGTCGATCGGGAGCTTGCCGACGGCCTGGGTGGCGTCGCTGTGGACCAGCACGCCGCGCTCCTTCGCGTGCGCCGCGATGCGCTCCACGGGCTGGACGACCCCCGTCTCGTTGTTGGCCCAGATCACCGAGACCAGCGCCGTTTCCGGCTCGATGGCGGCGGCCACCGCATCAACGTCCACGCGCCCGTCCGCGTCGACGCCCACGCGCGTCACGCGCCAGCCGTCGCGCTCGAGCCGGCCGAGCGGCGCCTCCACCGAGGGGTGCTCGATCGCGCTCGTCACCACGTGCCGACCGACGTCGGCGCGCGCCCGCAGCACG
>Ga0224512_10001341_pt1 | contig 23866 bp, 22 predicted proteins | sample SF_May12_sed_USG_4_FD_169103 | JGI IMG/M metagenome (GOLD analysis project Ga0224512, IMG submission 169103) | Sediment microbial communities from San Francisco Bay, California, United States - SF_May12_sed_USGS_13 | ecosystem: Environmental > Aquatic > Marine > Sediment | place: USA... | reverse complement strand
TCGCGGGAATTCGACTCGTTCACCTTCGACCTGGCCTGCTGGTTCACCGGGGAGGATGCCGCGCTGGCCGCCACCGAGGACGGAGCGGAGAGTCCTCCACCCAACGATTACCACATCCGCAACGAGAACCCGGCCGAACGGTTCCTGATCCCGGCACCGGAGGCGACCGTCGAGTTTCTCGGCGATCCCGGCGACCCTTCGACGGTCGAGACGATCGACTACCCGACGTGGGTGTCGTTGGCCCCGGACCGCTCGTTCGAGCCCGGCGTGTGGGTCGAGATCAGCGACGGTCTGGTCGTCGCCATCGAGGAGCAGTACCAGCCGTGAGAGCGGTCTACGTTGGAGAACCGTCGGCGGCACGGAGACCGGCGAGCACCCGGTCCGGTGTCAGCGGGAACTCGGTGAACCAGACGCCGGTTGCGTCGTGGAGGGCCGCGACAACGGCCGGGGCGTAGGTCATGAACGGCATCTCGGCCATGCCCCTCGCTCCCCACGGGCCCCGGGGATCGGCCAGCTCCATGACCACGCTGTTGATCTCGCCGGGCATGTCGCCGATGCCGGGAATCAGGTAGGTGCTGAGCCGGGGGTTGAGCACCCGCCCGTCGGCGACCCGGAGTCTTTCGCTCAACGTGTAGCCGTGGGCCTGGGCCACCGCCCCCTCGATCTGGCCGACGACGAGTGCCGGGTTGATGGCCCGCCCGACATCGTGGGTGCTGGTCACGCGGTCGACCACGATGTGACCGGTCTCGACGTCGACGGTCAACTCGATGGCCTGGGCCACATAGCCATAGCTGAAGTTCGGATTGCAGATGCCCGTCTCGGGATCGAGCGCTTCGGTCGGGGGTGGCACGTAGCGGAATCGACCGCGGGCCGGGCGGTCGCCGTCGCGCCACGCCTTCTGGGCCTCCTCGGCCGCACCGAGGATCGAGTTACCGGCCATGAACGTCAGCCGGGAGGCCGACGCCGACCCGGAGTCGCCGGTCGACGAGGTGTCGGAGAACCGCCCCTCCATCCGGTCGAGCGGTACCCCGGTGGCCTCGGCCGCCATCTGCAGGAACGCAGTGTGCGAACCCTGCCCGACGTCGGCCCCGGCGTGGTAGAGCTCACCTCGATCCGGTTCGTCGGCACCCTCGTCGCCGTGCAGGACGATCTCGGCCTCGCACCGTTCGGGGAAACCGAACGAGAACCCCACGTTCTTGAAGGCGCAGGCGAAACCCCGGCCCCGCCGGAGGGCTGACGCCGAAGGCGGTAGCGAGGCAAACGGGGAGAACGGCTCGGCGCCACGAACACCGGCCGGGTCATCGGCAACGTCGGGCGGCGCATCGAAACCGGAGGCGAACCCACTCTCGAAGCCGCTTGCGGCCGCGCAGCGGTCGATCACCTGGGGCAGGGTCACCCCCTCGGGCATCGGTGACTGGGTGATGAAGACCGACCCGTCACGCAGGGTGTTGCGGCGCCGGATCTCCACCGGGTCCATGCCCAGCGCCCCGGCCAGGCGGTTCATCTGAGACTCGGCGGCAAAGGCCGCCTGGGGCCCACCGAAGCCCCGGAACGCGCCACCGGGCACGGCGTTGGTGTAGACGGCATGGGAGTCGATGTGGGCGTTGGGGACCTCGTAGGGGCCTCCCTGGCCGATGTGGAGGTTGCCCAGGACCTTGTTGGAGGTGTAGTTGTAGGCGCCGGCGTCGAGCCACGCCTCGCTCTCCACGGCCACGATGCGACCCTCGGCGTCGGCCCCCCATTTGGCCCGGATCCGCCCCCGATGCCGTTTGTGATGGCCGACGATCGACTCCTCCCGGGACCACACGGTGGCAACCGGCCGGGTCTCACCCTGCTGCGACAAACGCCAGGCGGCCAGCGCCATCACGATCTGCAGCGACATGTCCTCCCGCCCGCCGAACGCCCCGCCTATCGCCGGATAGATGACCCGAACCTGGTCGAGTTCCATGCCCAGGGCGTGGGCGATCTGCTCGCGGTCCTCATGGGTCCACTGGCCGGCGACCTCGACGGTCACCCGCCCTGCGTCGTCCATGTAGGCCACGGCGGCCTCGGGCTGGAGGTAGGCGTGCTCCTGGTGGGGGAGCTCGTAGGTCGCTTCGACGACGACCGTGGCTGCGGCCCAACCGTCGTCCATCGAGCCCTTCCGGATCCTGTAGGAGTGGTAGTTGTTGGTCTCGGCGCCGTTCTCCGGGTGGATCAGCGGAGCGTCGGCGGCGAGGGCGGCGTCGATGTCGGACAGGATCGGCAGCGGTTCCCACTCGGCGTCGATGGCGGCCGCCCCGGCCTCGGCCGCCTCCACCGTCTCGGCGATGACGACGGCCAGGTGGTCGGCCTCCCAGCGGGAGATGTCGCAGGGCACATCGGAGGCTCCGGTGTGTTCGGTCGAGATCATGACCGGCTGGTCGAACAGCGTGAGACCGTACTCGTTGACCGGAACGTCGGCCCCGGTGAGCACCATGACCACGCCGTCGGTGGCTCGGGCGGCCGACACGTCGAGCGCGAGCAGCCGGGCGTGGGGCTGGTCGGTGAAGACGACCTTGGCCCACAGAGCGTCGTCGGGGATCCGGTCGGCCGGGTACTGGGCCTCGCCGGTGACCTTGGCGTGACTGTCGACGCGAACGGGGGTGGCGCCGACACCCATCACGAACCGTCCTTCCCGGCTCCGTCACGGTCACCGTCGCCGCCGGCGGCCACGGCAACCGCCACGGCCGATTCGATCGCCTTGTAGCCGGTGCAGCGACAAAGGTTTCCCGACAATCCAAGCCGCACCTGCTCGGGCGTCGGCGTCGGCTTCTCGTCGAGCAGCGCCGCGCACGACACCAGGAAACCCGGTGTGCAGAACCCGCACTGTACGGCGCCGGTCCGGATGAACGCATCCTGGATCGGCGCCAGCATCCCGTCGGTGGCCAGTCCCTCGACGGTGACGACGGTTGCGCCATCGGCCCGAGCAGCCGGCGTCAGACATCCCATCACCGCTCTCCCGTCGAGCAACACCGTGCAGGCCCCGCACTCACCCTCGGCACACCCCTCCTTGACCCCCCGCAACCCCGGCTGCTCCCTCAGCCAATCCAGTAGGGTCCGCCCGACCGCCCCCGCCGCTGCCACCTCCGCGCCATTCACCGCTGCGGTGATGACCGACCCCCGGTCGAGCACAGGCGGAGCGGCGACAGATCGGTCTCCAACGTGGTGGTCGGTATCGTCATCGGCCGCCGTGTTGGCGGCCGGTGACGATGTTCCGACCGCCACGCCCCCCAAAAGAGGTGGATCCGTCGGCCAACGCTCGCGTTGACGGTCGTCGGCGAGAACCCGCAACGCCCTCTCCATCATCGTCCCCACGATCGAGGCCCGGTATTCGGCGGTGGCGCGCAGATCGTCTATGGGGGAGGCAGCCGCGATCGCCAGGTCCCGACCTCGGGCCACCGCCGGTTCGTCGAGGGGTCCGCCGATGAGCGTCGCGGCCAGATCGGGAACCTCGATCACCGTCGGGGCCACGCTGCCAAGCGCCGCTCGGGCCTCGGTGACCGCACCGTCGTCGTCGAACCCGACGATGACGGCCATGTGCACCACCGAGATGGCCTGGGCACGACGCAGTCCCGCCTTGACGAACACCCCTCGCTGCTTCTCGCCCAGGCCGGGCACGATCAGCGCCGTGACCAGCTCGTTGGGCTCGAGAACGGTGGCCCGAAAGCCGGTGAAGAAATCGGCGATGGCGACGCTGCGGACGCCGCCGGCCGACGTCAGCTCAACCGAGGCCCCCAACGCCAGCAGGGCGGAGATCGTGTCGTTGGCCGGGCTGGCGGTGACCACATTGCCGACAACCGTCGCCCGGTTGCGGAGTTGGGGCGAACCGACCTCGAGGCAGGCCTGGGCGAGTGGCAACAGCCGGTCCCGGCAGGGCTCGCTGGCCACCACCTGATTGTGGGTCACCCCTGCGCCCAGCCGGATTTGATCGTCGTCGGTCTCGGAGATTCCGGCCAGTTCGGCGATGCCGCTGACATCGATCAGCAGCTCCACCGACCGGTGAGCGCCCCGGTCGAGTTCGACGATCAGGTCGGTCCCGCCCGCGATCAGGCGTGCCTGCTCGCGGTGCTGCTCCAACAGTTCGATCACGGCGGCGGCGGTCGACGGTTTCACATAGTGGGGAACCCGGGTGGCCGGTCGCTGAATCTCGTGGAGCGTCATCGCTCGATGTTCGCGATCATCTCGGCCATGGTAGTCAAATCGTACAATCTGTAGATTCCTGTACGCCGGGTGCGCTCGATTAGAGTCTGAGCAGTGTCCGCCAACCAGCGCCCGTGGGGTTCGACACGATGACCGATCTGGTGGCCGAGGCCGATTCCGCTTCGGGCATTCTCGATCGCCGGTACCGGCCCGCGGCCGTTGCCATCTTCACGACGGTCGCCCTCGCCGCGTTCGAGGGAATGGCCGTGTCGGCCGCGCTGCCCCAGGTGGCCGCCGATCTCGGCGACGTCGGCCTGCTGCCGTGGGTCATCACCAGCTTCCTGCTGGCCTCCAGCATCGTGGTCGTCCTCAGCGGGCCGTTCATCGACGGGTTGGGGTCACGCCGGATCTTCCGACTGGCCGTCGTCATCTTCACGGTGACCGGGACAGCTGCCGCCTTCGCCCCGACGATGGCGATCATGATCGCGCTCCGGGTGGTACAGGGCATCGGCGCCGGCCTCCTGTTGGCCTCGACGCTGTCGGGGGTGGCCCTCGTCTACCCTCAACACCTCATCGGCCGGGCGTTCGCCGCGAACTCCACGGTGTGGGGGGTGATGAGCGTGGCCGGTCCGGCGCTGGCCGCGGCGATGTTGACCTACCTCAACTGGCGGTGGATCTTCCTCATCAACCTGCCCCTTGGTCTGATCTCGCTGATCGCCGGTTGGCGCACGCTGCCCGGCCCGGTGGAGGAGGCGTCGGTTCGCCTCGACGTGCGGGGCTCGATCCTCGTCGCCGGTCTGACCACGACCCTGCTGGTCGCTCTCGACGCAATCGGCCCGCTGACGCTGGCCTGGCTGGCGGTCAGCGCCGTCCTCGGCCTCCTCTATCTCCGCCATGCCCGCCGTCACGCCCAGCCGATCGTGCGGCTCGAGCATCTCTTCGCCCAGCCCTACCGTGGGCTGGCCCTCGGCACCGGTCTGCTCCTCGCCGGCGGGATCGCCGTCTCGTCCTACACCCCGCTGTACATCCGGGCCGGTCGGGAAGGCTCGACCGCAGTCACGGCGTGGTCGGTGCTGTTCTTCAGCATCGGGTGGACGGCGGGTGCCAACATCAGCAGCCGGCTGCTCGACCGGTGGTCGGAATCGGCCATCGCCGTGCTCGGCTTCGCCTTCACCGTGCCCGGCCTGATCGGGTTGGCAGTGGTGGCCCGATCGGACATCTCGCTGGTCGTCATCTTCGCCCTGCTCTGCCTGTCGGGCCTGGGAATCGGCTTCTCCACCAATGCCGGTCTGACCCTGCTGCGGGCGGTCACGGCGTCGGCGTCGATCGGCCGGGTCACGTCCGTCTATCAGTTCGCCCGCAGCCAGGGCATCGCGGCCGGGGCGGCCATGGGCGGTGCGGTCATGCTGCTCGTCATCGAACGACAGATCGGCGACGTCGAGGCTGTTCGGCAGGTGCTGGCCGGTGACACCTCGGGTGAGCTCGGCGCCCGTATTCCCGACGCCGTTCAGGCCGGATTCGCCGCCGCGGCGGCCACCGGTGCGGTCGCGGCGGTCGTCGGCGGGTTGATGATGCTGCGGATGCGCTCGTACCTGGCCGAGGCCCGGGCCCGCCGCAGGGCTGTGCAGGATCCCGCCCGTCGGGCAGAATGGAGTGATGGGGAAGCGACGACGTGAGCGGGAGACCGACGAGGTCTTCGTGTCGTATTTCGACACGGCGCTCGGCATCGCCGGAATCGGGTACACGCAACGGGCGGTGGTTGCCGTGCAGCTGCCCGAGGCGACCGCCGAGGCCACACGCCGTCGATTTGGCCGCCGGTTGACCGACGCCACCGAGGTCGACCTGACCGATCACGGCGCGGCCGGCCCCGCCAACGGCTCCGATGCCGGTGCCGATCGGTTCGCCGTCGGCCGGGACGCTATTGCCCGGATCCAGGCGCTGCTCGCCGGTGAGGACGTCGACCTCGATCCCGTACCCGTCGATGTCACCGGCAGCAGCGATTTCAACCAGCAGGTCTACTCGATCGTCCGCATGATCGGCCGGGGTGAGACGCTGACCTACGGGGAGGTGGCCCGCCGGGTCGGCGAGCCCGGGGGAGCGCAGGCCGTCGGTCGAGCCATGGGGGCCAACCCGATCCCGGTCATCATCCCGTGCCACCGGGTAGTCGGCGCCAATGGACAACTGGTCGGGTTCTCGGCCAACGGCGGGATCGAGACCAAACGGCGGATGCTGCTGGCCGAGGAGTGCCCGGCCGTGCCGCCCACGCTCTTCGATCAGCTCTGACCCGCACCCTCCTCCGATGTGTGCGCCGCAGACCCGGGTTTCGGGGCGTTGGGCGCACGGTTCGGGGGGACGTCGCGGGTGGCGGCAACCTCCGACTCCCGCACGGCGAACGAGATCACGAACGCCGGAAGGAACAGCAGCGCACCGATCCCGAATGCAACCCGATAGGCGGTCAAACCAAGGTCGGCGTTGAGGCTCGCCGTCAGCGAGGTCGCCGCCACCGCCGTCCCGGTGGCGATGGCGATCTGCCGCTGCGTGGTGAAGATCGACACGGCCCTTCCCGTGTCGGCGTGCGAGGTGGTGGCGTAGGCCACCGTCTGTAGGCTGACGAAGAGGAACCCCATGGCCAGTCCCCGGCCGAACGTGCCGGCCCTAAGCAGCCAGAGGCCGGTGTCGTCGCCGACGAAGGCGAACGTGCCCGACACCAACGCTGCGGCCACGGCGCCAACCCGCAACAGCAGGCGGGGTCCGAAACGGTGAAAGGCCCGTCGGGCGGCCAGGTTCGACACCAGGAAGATGGCGATCGCCTGCGGTGCCTGCGTCGTTCCGGCGGCGGTGGCCGACAGCCCCCGATGGCCCTGCAGGTAGATCGGCAACACGTAGATGAGGCTGATGAAGGCGGCGTAGGTCGACAGGGCGTACAGGTTGATGACCCGGAAGTGGTGGTCGGCGAGGAGGCGGAGGTCGACCAGGGGCGATGACGTCGAGAGTTCGAAACGGACGAGCGCGATCAGCGCGATCACGCCGATGACGGCGGCCGCCACGGTGATGGTCGACGTCCACCCTTCTCGTGGACCCGACGAGAGCGCGTAGAGGACACCGGCCAGACCGATGGCGGCGAGGGCGAAGCCGGTGGTGTCGAAGTGGCCGGCCGGATCGGAATCCTCCTCCCGCAACCAGGCCCAGGCGAGCGTCACGGCGAGGATCCCGATCGGGAGGTTGATGAAGAAGATCCAGCGCCAGCTCAGGTTGTCGACCAGGATCCCGCCCAGGATCGGACCGATCGAGGGGGCCACCACGGCGACCCCGATGACCGCCGACGCGGCCCGGGCCCGCTCGTTCTGGGGGAAGGCCCGGTAGAGGATGGCGGCCCCGATCGGCAGGATGAGACCCGACGGCAAACCCTGCAACACCCGGGCGGCGACCAGCCAAGCGAGGGACGGGGCCAGGCCGCACAGGATCGATGCGGCGACGAACCCCGCGATGGCGATGATGAACGCCCGCTTCGAGCCGATGCGGTCGGCGATCCAGGGAGCGGCCGGGATGCCAATGGCCAGGCTGAGGAGGTAGCCGAGCACAACCCACTCGACCTCGTTGGCCCGGACACCGAAGTCGTCGCCGATCGCCGGGAGGGCGACGTTGACCGCCGTCGCGTCGAGAATCTGGATGAAGACCCCAACCACGTAGGCGACGAGGACCCTGGTCTTGTAGGTGGGACGCACTTCTGGCCAGGCTAACAGTCGGGCCCGGTCCGAGGCCTGGTTGGGTGGTTGCGCCCGGACGCCACCGACCCGGTGACCTCGAGGGCGATTCGCCGAGCGTTTGTAGAGACGCCCGGTCAAGAGTCCAACCGGCGGTCAGCGCTCCAGTGCAACCTCCATCGTTGCGCCGCCCCAACCGCTCACCTGGTCCCGGCCCTCGACGGTGACGGTGGTGACGTCGGCCGGGATCTCGATGCCCGACCGTGATCGGGTGAAGGGCTGCTCGGCGGCATGGTCGTGGAGCAGGATGCGTTCGCCGAACACCGCGCCGTCCGGGCCCACGACCCTCCAGGCGTCGGCGTACCGTTCGGGGCTGTCATAGGGCGACGACAGGGTGACGTGGAAGGTCCACGATCCGTCGCCGTCGTGCACGGCTTCGACACCCACGACGTCGGGGAACAGCTCCTCGGAGTTCTCGGCGGTGTTCTCCTCGGAACCCACACCCGTGCTCTCATCGGAATCCTCGGTCGAGACGGTCGACCCGGCTTGTTCGACCTCCGGGTCGGTACCGCAGGCGGTCAGAACCAGCAGCAGGACGAAAAACGTGGTACGGAGACGGTTCATGCCCCATCCTCCAGGAGGCTCACGATGACCATCGTGTGGTCGAGCTCCCGGAGCCGGTGAATGCGCTCCATGCACTTCAGCTGGAAGGCCTCGATGGCTGGTTGGCGATTGGCTGCCCGCGCTCGTCGTCATCCGTCCTTCATGACATTGAGGAGTTCGAGCATGGCCCGACGGTTCTGCCGGCGACCCTCCTCGGTGTTGTTGTCGGCCACGAAGTCGGATTCACCGAAGCCGGTCGAGATCAGCTGATCATCGCCGATGTCGAGGCTTCGGTAGAAATCGATGACGGCGTCGGCCCGCTGCTGTGACAGCTCGAGGTTGAGGTCGGCGCTTCCCGACGCATCGGTGAACGCGGAAACCGACATCACGATGTGCGGATTCAGCTTCAACACGTCGCCGCAGGCCTCCAGGAACGGGATGTACTGCGGATCGATCACCGCCGAGCCGCTTTCGAACAGCACCGGCTTCTCCAACACGACGTCGGACACCGTTGGATCGGGCGCCGCCGGGTTGATGGTGTAGCCGGAGACCAGGGCGTCCTCGCCGAACACCTCTGCAGCTGATTCGAGGAACCGTTGAGCCTCCGACTCCGACCGGAACGCGCCCTCTATGTAGAGCTTGCCGTCGTTTCGAATGGTGGCACTGGCCGGCACGATCCCGTCGGCGGTCTCCGGCGGCGACGGTTCGATACGGATGACGAGCCTGTCGGCAGCTGAGCCGTCGGAGCCGTCGGAAGGGGCGTCAGCGCTGTCAGCGCCGCCCGGGTTCGCCTCACTCTCGGCTCCGTCTGCGTCCTGGTCGCCGGCTGCGGTGGAGTCGGTCGCATCGGGTGTGGCCGGTCCGGCCTGGTCGTCGATGGTGGTGAATCGATCGAAGACACCGACCCGGTAGAGACCGACACCCACTGCAACGAGGCCGATCAGGGTGAGCAGGCCGGCAATGGCGGGCCATCGCCGGCCTTTCTCGGGCTGCAACAACGTCTGAGGCCCGACGGTCGGGCGCTGATGATACCGTCGCGGCTCGACCCGGAGTGGTGCCGGCTGGTCGTTGACCCGATGGCCGCCGACGGCCACGTAGGCCGAGGGTGACCGATATCCGTGGGACTCCCCAGGAGGCGGTCCGCCCAATCGAGGGTCCGCCACCGGTGGGAGCTCAGTCGTCGGACGTGGTCTGGGCGGCGGGTAGGCGTTGGACGGATGCTCCATGGTCCGGCCGGGGTCGGGCGAACGGGGATCGGACGCCGACGTGGAGTGTGTGGTGGGAATCGGTTGGGTGACCTGTTGGCCGGCCGGTCGCGGCGACGTCGGAGTTCGGCTGGCGTCGGCGATTTCGAGTACCCGCTCGACCGCCTCGGGGGACCACTGCCCACCGCCGGGCCGGTTCGGATGGGTGAGGCGTATACGTGCGGCGATCTGCGCTGACGAGAGACCCCTCGCTCGCAGCTCCTCCAGCCGCCGGACAGCGTCCAGGACGTTGCCGAGATTCCGGTGCTCCGCAGTCGTGATTGCGGCATGCACGGCGTCTCGTTCCGGATCGTGTTCCACCCGCCTGCCCTCCCCTAGCGTTGGTCCGGCGCAGTTGCAACTGCACGCAAGCGTAACATCCTTCGTGTTTCGTGCCCATGAGTCGACATCCGTGCGGCCGATCACGGAGAAACCGCCCCGGCGCAAGGAACGGAACCCCTCGCTGCGGGCTGCGGCCAGGTTTCGGCAATCAAGGGCCGGAACTCCAGAACCTGATGCAAAGTCGAGAGTTTCGATCGCCAAAGAACCCAGCCGTGGCGCCTGTTCGGTAGCATCGGTGCAGCACGACGTTGTCGGGGGCTCGTTCGAGCAGGGGATTGCCACATGCAAATTTCAACAAGAACGTTACATGGCCTGATCTTGGCCCAAGGGCCGTTCCGCCGGTAGAGTCGTCGGTCGTGTCGGACTTCCTTCGCGAGTACCTCCTCGTTCTCCTCTTCGGGCTGCTGGCCGTCGGCGTCGTTGGTGGCTTCATCGGCTTGGCGTCACTGCTCCGACCGAGCCGGCCCACCCCCGGCAAGCTGCAGAACTACGAGTCCGGCGTCGACCCGGTTGGCGGCGGATGGTCGCAATCCCAGATCCGGTACTACATATTCGCGCTCTTGTTTGTAATGTTCGACGTCGAGGCCGTGTTCATCTTCCCATGGGCCACCCGGCTGGAGCAGTACGGCCTCTTCGGGCTGGTGGAAATGGTGATCTTCATCTTCATCCTCGCCCTTGGCCTGGCCTACGCCTGGCGCAAGGGCGTGCTGCGATGGGTTTGACCGGGTTTGGCATGGGACGCAGGAGAGGGCATCGATGGGCTTAGTTGAATCGGGCAAAATGCCGAAAGGGCTGACGAAGCTGCTCAACATGAGCCGGAAGTACTCCCTGTGGGCCTACCAGTGGGGTCTCGCCTGCTGCGCCATCGAAATGGGCGCCGCTTTCGGCTCCCCCCGCTACGACGTGATGCGCCTCGGCGTCATCCCGCTGCCGGCCAGCCCCCGCCAGGCCGACCTGGTGATCATCTCCGGCACCGTGACCGACAAGATGGCCCCCGCGATCCGTCGGCTCTACGAGCAGATGCCGGAGCCGAAGTACGTGATCTCCATGGGCTCCTGTGCCAACTGCGGCGGTCCCTACTGGGACAGCTACTCGGTCACCAAGGGTGTCGACCAGATCATCCCCGTCGACGTCTACGTGCCGGGATGCCCACCCCGCCCGGAGGCGCTCCTCGAAGGAATCGTCCTGCTCCAGGAGATGATCCTCAACGAGGACATGGCCGAGAAGTGGAAGGGGGACCCCCTTGCCATCGGCTGACGGCGCCGCCGGCGCGGAAACAACCGAAACCGAGGCCGAGGAGTCCGAAACCGTCGACGAGGCCCGCTCCGCTCTGCTCGAGGCCCTGACCTCGGAACTGGGCGACTCGCTCGTCGCATCCCACCTCGAACCCGGTCGTGATCTGTGGATCCGAGTCGCCACCGACTCCTGGACCGAGACGGCCGACTACCTGCGAAACCGGCAACGGTTCCGCTTCTTCGATTGGCTCTCCGCCATCGACTGGAAGCAATCGCCGTTCGGTCGCAGCCTCGACGCCGCGGTCGACACCGCTGCCGAAGCGGCCCAGGCGAGTGGTGACGATGACGGTGGCGGCGGAGAAAAGGCCGCCGGGGGCTACACCGGCACCGGAGCCGACGGCGTGACCGGCGGCAGCACCCGATTCCAGGTGTTCGCGCGGGTCTACAGCCTGTCCACCGGCCTGGGCCTCACCCTCAAGGCCGATGTCCCCGAGGGGCCCGATGGCGAGCTCGCCGTCGGTACGTGGATCGACACCTACCCCGGTGCCGCCTGGCACGAGCGGGAGACCCACGAGATGTTCGGCATCACGTTCATCGGCAACGGCGACATGCGGCACCTCTATCTCCCGACCGACTTCGAGGGGAATCCGCTCCGCAAGGACTTTCCGTTGCTGGCCCGGCTGGTCAAGCCCTGGCCCGGCATCGTCGACGTCGAACCCATGCCGCCGGCGGAGCCTAACCGAGTTTCGGCTGACGCCGAAACATCGCAGGAGGTCGACTCCGTCGATATTCCCTCGGTCGACGACGATAACGCCGAAGGCGGTGCCGGGCAATGACCGAAATCATGGATCGTCGTCAAATGGCGTACATCGCGGCGCAGGCGGCGGACGCGCGGGTCAACATCGAACTCGAGACCGAGGGCATGACCCTCAACGTCGGGCCACAGCATCCGGCCACGCACGGCACGTTGCGGATCATCCTCCAGCTCGACGGCGAGCAGGTCGTCAACGCCGATCCCGTGATGGGCTACATGCATCGGGGCTACGAGAAGCTGGCCGAGGTCCGCACCTACCCGCAGGTGACCACACTGATCAACCGGATCGACTGGTTGGGCAGCTTCGCCAACGAGGTGCCGTTCATCCTCGCCGCCGAACAGTTGATGGACATCGAGGCCCCGCCCCGAGCCCAGTGGATCCGCACGATCCTGTTCGAGCTGGCCCGCATCGCCAACGTCACCCTGTTCCTGGGCGACATGGGGGTGCAGCTCGGCGCCGTGACCCCCGTGTTCTACGCCTTCCGCGATCGGGAGTACATCCTCAACCAGATCGAAGCCGCCACCGGAGGCCGCTTCCACCCCAACTTCGACCGCATCGGCGGTGTGAAGGACGATCTCCCAGCCGGTTGGATCGCCGACACCAAACACGCGCTCAAGGAGATCCGGGATTTCTGCGACGAGATGGAGGATCTCCTCGTCGGCAACGAGATCTTCGAGCAACGGACCCGCGGTATCGGTGTGATTCCGGCCGATGTCGCCTTGTCCTACGGCCTGTCCGGGGCCAACGTTCGAGCGTCGGGTGTCGACTGGGATATTCGCCGCGACAACCCGGATCTGGCGCTGGCCTACAGCGAGGTCGACTGGAAGGTGTGGACCCACCCCGACGGGGACTCCTTCGCCCGCTACTGGGTTCGTCTACAGGAGACCAGGGAGGCATGCGAGATCGTCGAACAGCTGCTCGATGGTCTGCCGTCCGGCCCGATCATGGCCAAGGTCCCTCGCATCATCAAGGTGCCGGAGGGGGAGGCCTACGTCGCCACCGAGAACCCGTTGGGCGAGATGGGTTACTACGTCATCAGCCAGGGGGGGCTCGAACCGTTCCGGGTCAAGATTCGTTCGGCCAGCTTCTCCAACATGTCGATAACACCGTGGTTGCTGAAGGGCACCTATGTCCCCGACGTGATCACGATCCTGGCCTCGCTGTACTTCATCCTGGGAGACATTGACCGATGACGGATCGCTTCGCTCTCCGTCCCCCCGCCTTTCGCCTGCGGCGAAACGCTACGCCGTTGCTCCGATGGGGTGCGTCGCCGCTTACCGGGGTCGCGATGACGGATCGCTTCGCTCTCCGTCCCCCCGCCTTTCGCCTGCGGCGAAACGCTACGCCGTTGCTCCGATGGGGTGCGTCGCCGCTTACCGGAGCAGCCTCATGACTACGACTCTTGCGGCTGAGTTCGCCTGCTGGCGCCGCTTCGCTAACCGAGTTTTGGCTGCGCCAAAACTCCCGGCTGGAGGTCCGTCGTGAGCCTCGCCGTTGAATTCGCCTATTGGCAGACGTCGATCTTCAAACTCCTGATGGCGTTCGTCGCCGTGCTGATCCCGGCGGGGGGCACCGTCTATCTCTACCTGTTCAAGATGGTGTCGTTCATGCAGAGCCGGCTCGGTCCCATGGAGGCCGGGCCCTACGGCTCGCTCCAGCTCGTGGCCGAGGTCGGCAAGTGGGCCCAGAAAGAAGACATCGTTCCGGAGCGAGCCGACGAGTTCGTCTTCAAGGCGGCCCCGTACGTCGTGCTGCTCAGCACGTTCCTGCTGGTCCTGGTCGTCCCGTTCGGACCCGACGCCCAGTTCGTCGACTTCGACACCGGCATCTTCTTCGCCCTCGCCGTGAGTTCCATATCGGTGGTCGGCATCCTGATGGCGGGCTGGGCGTCGGCCTCCAAGTACTCGCTGATGGGCGGGCTGCGGGCCGCCGGCCAGTTGATCGCCTACGAGCTCCCGCTGGTGCTCGCCGTGGTCGGCGTCGTCATCCAGGCCGGTTCGCTCAACATGCAGGACATCGTCACCGCCCAGACGACCGGCGAGATCTTCGGCTGGGGCGCCATTGGGAACCCGTTCATCATCACCCAGTTCGTCGGTTTCATCATCTTCCTGATCGCCGTGCAGGCCGAGCTGACCCAGACCCCGTTCGACATGCCCATCGCCGAATCCGAGCTCGTGTCGGGTTACATGACCGAATACTCCGGTTTCCGGTTCCTGCTGTTCTTCATCGGCGAGTTCGCCACCGCCAACATCTTCGCTTTCCTGGCCTCGGTGCTGTTCCTCGGCGGCTGGAGTGTTCCGCCGTTCGTGATGGACGTCGTCCCCGGCCTGGCCCCCGAGGTGACGGGTCTGGCCGGTGCGCTCAACGGTACGACCGGTGGTGCCACCGCCTCGTTCTCCCCCTGGTTCAACGTGCTGGGCCCGATCGTCATGGCCACCAAGATGCTGGCGTTGACGTTCGTCGTCTACTGGGTGCGCTTCACCTACCCTCGCTTCCGTGAGGATCAGCTGCAGCGATTCGCCTGGAAGGTCCTGATCCCCCTCGCCCTGGTCAACATCGCCGTGACCGGCGTCTTGAAAGTGGCGTTCTGATATGGCTCTCGTACCCGGTGTGATCAAGGGACTCGGCGTCACCTTCGGCGAGATCGTGAAGACGGTGACCAAGGGCGCCGACACGGTTCAGTACCCGCATGAGAAGGAAGCCCCACCGCCCCGGGCCCGCGGCGTGATCGCCCTGCACGAGGAGAACTGCACGGCCTGCATGCTGTGCTCCCGTGAGTGTCCCGACTGGTGCATCTACATCGAGGGTCACAAGACGCTCGCCCCGCCGCGCCGCGCCGGCGGCAAACCCCGCTCGGTCAACAAGCTCGACCGGTTCGACATCGACTACGCACTCTGCATGTACTGCGGTATCTGCGTCGAGGTGTGCCCGTTCGAGGCGTTGTTCTGGAGCCCCGACTACGAGTACTCCGAGCCCAAGATCGCCGATCTCTTGCACGACAAGACCCGTCTGGGCCAGTGGATGGAGACGGTGCCCGAATTCGAGTCCTACGAGGCCGGCGCCGAGGTCAAGCAGAAGAAGGTGCCGCGGCCGTGAACACCCTCGCCGTCATCGCCCAGGAATCGTCCCTCTCCGACCAGGGGGCGTGGATCGCCAACGTGTTCTTCTATGCCATCGCCGCGGTGGCGATCATCGCCGCGCTGAAGATGGTCACCACCCAGAACGTCGTCCACGCCGCCCTGTATCTGCTGGTCGTGCTCACTGCGGTGGCTGCAACCTACATCGTGCTCGGTGCCGAGTTTGCGGCCGTCACCCAGGCCCTCGTCTACCTCGGCGCCATCATGGTGCTGCTGTTGTTCGGCGTCATGTTGACCCGGGCCAGGATCGGCACCGATACCGACCTCGATCATGACCAGAAGTGGATGGGTGCGCTCGTCGCCGTCGTGACCGGTGCGGTGATGGGCTACTCGCTGTGGGAGGCCTTCGGCGACATGAAGCTGCCGGCCGACCAGGTGCCGCAGACCACCCAACAGGTTTCGGACTCGATCTTCAGCACCTACATCGTGCCGTTCGAGGCGTTGTCGGTCCTGCTGTTGGCCGCCCTCATCGGCGCCGTCGTCGTGGCGAGGAGGGACTAGATGGCTGTCGGTCTCCTCGTCGTCGTCGTGCTGATCGGTGTCCTCGGCATGGTCGGGCTGTTCGCCGCCGGGTTCCTGATGAACCGGACGAAGACCGACCGAAACGGAGGAGATCGCTGATGCTGACCATTGTCGTCCTGCTGGTCCTCGTGATCATCGTGGCCGTGATCGACTACCTGCTGTTCTCCCGTCTGAACGACGGCGTCGGATCCTGGGCGAGGGAGCGCTGATGTTCCTCAACCAGTTCCTCTTCCTGGCCGCCATTCTGTTCTGTATCGGCATCTACGGGGTTCTGACCCGGAAGAACGGCGTGCTCGTTCTGATGTCGATCGAGCTGATCCTCAACTCGGTCAACATCAACCTCGTCGCCTTCGGCGCCTACCACCAGCACATCGCCGGCCAGGTGTTCGCCCTGTTCGTGATCGCCGTGGCCGCCGCCGAGGTCGGTGTCGGCCTGGCCATCGTCCTGCTCATCTACCGGAACCGTCGAAGCATCAACGTGGCCGAGGCGAATCTACTCAAGGGCTGATTGGGAATCGTGTTTGTACTTGCTGCCGAAGAAGCCGTCGCCAACTCGTGGTTCTACGAGAACGCCTGGCTCATTCCCGCCCTGCCGGCGGCGTCCTTCGTGCTGATCCTGTTCTTCGGAAAACGGCTGCCGTTCAAGGGCGCCGAACTCGGTATCGCCGCAGTCGGAACCGCCTTCGTTCTGGCCGTGCTCACCACGTTCACCTGGATCGGCGACATCCAGGCCGGCGGTGAGTCCGAGGAGGAGCACTCACTCATCGTCGACGGCGGCGAGACGGTCGCCGTTGCGCTCACCGCCGAGGAGGGGGAGGAAGGACACGGTGCGACGCGAGGCGCGCCCATCGTCACCGAGGTCGAGTGGTTCGGCATCGGCACCGACGCCAACCGGGTCACACTCGGCTCGGAGGCCAACGTCTCCGAAGGAGCCGCCGCCACTGAAGACCATGGCGAGGAGGCGGTCGCGGCCGAAGATGACCACAGTGAGGATGACGAGGCGCACGCCACCGAAAGCCTGGCGTCGAAGTTCTCCGTTCCCATCGGAACGATCGTCGACGGTCAGTCCGTGATGTTGCTGTTCGTCGTCACGTTCATCTCCTTCCTGGTCCACGTCTATTCCACGGAGTACGTGAAGGGCGATCGGCGCTTCACCCACTACTTCGCCTTCCTGTCGCTGTTCACCGCCGCCATGTTGTTCATGGTGCTGTCGTCGTCGACGTTGCAGCTCATCGTCGGCTGGGAGCTGGTCGGCGTCTGCTCGTTCGTCCTGATCGGCCACTGGTGGGAGGAGAAACCCAACTCCGACGCTGCGCTCAAAGCCTTCTTCACCAACCGGGTCGGCGACGTCGGCATCCTCGTCGGCATGAGCATCCTCTACTTCGCCGCCGATCGGTCGTTCTCGATCACGACGATCAACGAGATGGCGGTGTCCGGGGCCATCGAGCAGCGCACCCTCCTGATCGCCGGGCTGTGCCTGATGGCGGCGGTGATGTCGAAGTCGGGTCAGTTCATCCTCCACACCTGGCTGCCCGACGCGATGGCCGGCCCGACCCCCGTGTCGGCGCTGATCCACGCCGCCACCATGGTGGTGGCCGGCGTCTACCTGATCGGCCGGATGTACGCCGTGTTCTTCGTCGGCTTCGGAATGGACGGCGGCACGCTGAACGCGATGGCCTTCATCGGGGGCCTCACCACCGTCGGCGGCGGCCTGCTCGCCTTCGTCCAGAACGACATCAAGAAGGTGCTGGCCTACTCGACGGTGTCGCAGCTGGGCTACATGGTGCTGGCTCTCGGTGTCGGCGCCTACACCGCCGGGATGTTCCACCTGTTCACCCATGCCTTCTTCAAGGCCTGCCTGTTCCTGGGCGCCGGGTCGCTCAGCCACGCCTGTCACCACAGCTTCGACATGAAGGCGGAGATGGGCGGCCTGCGCAAGAAGATGCCGATCACCTTCGCCACGTTCGTCATCGGCTCATTGGCTCTGGCCGGCATCCCGCCGCTGGCCGGGTTCTGGTCGAAGGATGAGATCCTGGCGGGGGCCGGGGTGTGGCCCGGCACCGACGGCAACGGTACCTTCACCATCCCGTTCATCTTCGGGGTGATCACCGCCGCGCTCACCGCCGCCTACATGACCAGGACCATCTGGCTTGTCTTCTTCGGCGAGTACCGCGGCCACTCGCATCCCCACGAGAGCCCGCCGGTCATGAGCATTCCGCTGGTCGTCCTGGCGTTCATGGCCGTGACCGTCGGGTTCCTCAACATGCCCGGCCCGTTCGTCTCGTCGATCGGTCTGCCGGAGGGTTGGGCCCACCGCTTCGAGGACTGGGTGGAGCCGGCCGGCATCTCCACCTTCCCCGGCATTGCTCACGCGAACCCGAGTCTCACGCTGGCCATCTTCGCCACACTGTGTGCGGTCGGTGCGGCCACCCTCGTCTGGTTGTACTACAGGCGTCTCTACGCGCTCGATCCCAAGGCAACCGAGTACTCGGCCGACACCAACGGCCTGGCCTCCCGCATCGCACCGCTGGCCGTCGGCCACACGATCCTCGAGAAGAAGTACTACCTCGACCACCTCTACACCGACATCATCGCCGGTGGGGCCAAGGGTCCGGTGGCAAGGGCCGTCAACTGGAGCGACCAGAACATACTCGACGGCGTCGTCGACACCGTCGGGAAGACGGCGGTCGTGGTCGGTCGTTTCGTCTACCGGTTCATCGATCAGGGCGCCATCGACGGTACGGTCAACAACTCCGGCCGCACCGCCGATTCCATCGGTCAGATCCTGCGTGGGATTCAGACCGGTCAGGTTCGCCAGTACGCCACCCTGCTGTTCGGGGCGGCCGCCGGCCTGGTCGGCGTGTTCATCCTGTTCGTGTAAGTCGTTCGTCGAAATTCGCTTGATCTTCCTGAGATAAGGACCAGAGGTACATGGAGAGCTTTCTCAATTCCTGGGGCATCACGGTCATGGTCTTTGCGCCGCTCGTCGGCCTGACCATCATGATGCTGATCCCCGAACGCGACGAAGACCTGCACAAGAGCATCGCCCTGCTGTCGACGGTGGTGTCCGCCGCGGTCGGTATTCTGCTCATGCGCAACTTCGACTACGGCGAGAGTCAGATGATGCAGTTCGTCGTCGACCGGTCATGGATCGACGTCATCGATGCGCGCTACACCGTCGGTATCGACGGGGTGTCGCTGCCGCTGATCGCGCTGACGCTCCTCGTCGTGCCGTTGGTCATCGTCTACTCGTGGCATCACATACCGGAACCGGGCAACGCCAAGGCGTTCCTGATGCTGACGCTGGTGTTGCACACCGGCATGCTCGGCACGTTCGTGGCCGGCGACCTGGTGCTCTTCTTCGTGTTCTTCGAAGTGGTGCTGCTGCCGATGTACTTCATGATCGGCGTGTGGGGCGGCGAGGACCGGCTCTACGCCGCCATCAAGTTCTTCCTCTACACGCTCTTCGGTTCGGCCTTCATGCTGGTGTCGTTCCTGGCCCTCTACTGGCTGACGGGGTCGGCGACGTTCGACATGGTGCAGCTGGCCGAACGGGTCCAGAGCGAGGGACTGACGGCTCAGGAGCAGACGCTGCTGTTCGGCGGCATGTTCCTCGGCTTCGGTATCAAGGTGCCGATGTTCCCGTTCCACACCTGGTTGCCCGACGCCCACACGCAGGCCCCCACCCAGGGCTCGGTCATCCTGGCAGCTGTGCTGTTGAAGCTCGGAACCTACGGCTTCGTCCGCATCGCTCTGCCGATCCTGCCCGAGGGCGCCCAGAACTGGGCCCCGTGGATCGGGCTGCTTGCGGTGATCGGCATCATCTACGGTGCGTTCGGCTGCCTCGCCCAGACCGACATGAAGCGACTGATCGCCTTCTCCTCGGTGGCCCACATGGGCTATGTGATGCTCGGCATCGCCACCCTCACCGACTTCGGGATCAACGCCGCCATCTTCGGTATGGTGGCCCACGGTCTGATCACCGGTCTGCTGTTCTTCATCGCCGGTTCGGTGAAGGAGCGCTACCACACCCTCGAGATCAAGCGTCTCGGCGGCCTGCTTATCCAGGCCCCGAGGATGGGCTGGATTCTCGGTATCACCACGATGGCGTCGCTCGGTCTGCCCGGCCTCGCCGGCTTCTGGGGTGAGTTCCCGGCCATCCTGGCGTCGTGGAATCCGGCACCCGGCCTCAGCGAGGGCCTGTTCCGGACCTACATGGTGATCGCCGCCGTCGGCACCGTCCTGGCCGCCGCCTACCTTCTGTGGCTGTTGCAGCGCACCGCCTTCGGCGTGCCGACCGAGGAGTTCGCCGATGATCCCCACATCCACGACACGGTCATGACCGAGTGGATCGCCTGGGTTCCGATGCTGATACTCATCGTGGTGCTCGGTTTCGTGCCCAGCCTCATCTTCGACGTGACGAACGCGCCGGTGTCGGCCGTCGGTGAAGTCTTCCAGGCGCTCGGGCAGTAGGGCCGCAGGTACCGGTAGGGAGTAGGGAGAAGCATCGTGCTGGCCCAGATCATCACCGAATCCGCCGAGTTCACTCGGCCTCACATCGACTGGCACGCCTTCGCGCCCGAGTTGGTGATCCTGGGCTGGGGTGCCTTCGTGACGATCGTCGACATCGTCGGGCTCGACCGGGTCCGGCGCCTGATGGCTCCGCTGACCGGCATCGGGTTCCTGCTGGCCATGATCCCGGTGCTGACGTTGCGGAGCCAGGGCGACGACCTGCCCCGGGTTTTGTTCGACGGGGCCTACGTGGTCGACAACTACTCCCTGGTCCTCAAAGGCCTTTTCCTGATCAGCGGTTATGTCATCGTGCTGCTGTCGAGCGACTACATGGCCGAAGGCGACTACTACGACTCGGAGTTCTACCAGCTGATCGCGGCGTCGGTGCTTGGCATGCTGGTGATGACGTCGGCCCGCGATCTGATCTCGATCTTCATCGCGCTGGAGCTCCTGTCGATCCCGGCCTACCTGCTGGCCGCCTGGCGCAAGCGGGATCTGAAGTCCAACGAGGCCGGCCTCAAATACATGCTGATGGGCGTGTTCGCCTCCGGCATCCTACTCTACGGCATGTCGCTGCTCTACGGCCTGGCCGCCGACACCCGCCTGTCCGTCATCGGTGACACGATCGCCGGTGCGGAGTCGACGCCGATCCTCACGCTCGGGGTGCTGTTCACGATCATCGGGTTCGGGTTCAAGGTCTCGGCGGTGCCGTTCCACACCTGGGCCCCCGACACCTACGAGGGCGCTCCCACCCCGCTCACCGCGTTCCTTGCCGTGGCGTCCAAGACGGCCGGCTTCGTGGCGCTGATGAACGTGGTGTTCTTCGCCTTCGCCGGTCAACCCGACCTGGTTGAGCCGTTCATGTGGATCCTGGCTGCAGCCACCATGACCGTCGGCAACCTGATCGCCCTTCGCCAGACCAATATGGTGCGCATGCTGGCCTACTCCGGTATCGCCCAGGCGGGCTACGTGCTGGCTCCGCTGGCGGTCTACGGCGACCGACTTGGCGACGCCCAGCAGGCCATCGTGTTGTACCTGGTGATCTATGCCGCCATGAACCTCGGTGCGTTCGCCGTCGTCATCATCGCCGCCCGCAAGACCCGCTCCGGGGAGATCTCGGCCTACGGCGGCATGTTCCGCTACGCCCCCGGCCTCACCCTGGCCATGACGGTGTTCCTGTTCTCGCTGGCCGGCGTTCCCCCGATGGGCGGGTTCTGGGCCAAGTTCTTCGTGTTCAAGGTGCTGACCGACGGCTGGGGCCTGTGGGGCACGATTCTCGCCATCTTCGTGGCCGTCAACTCGGTGGTGGCCGCCTACTACTATCTGAACGTGGCCAAACAGATGTGGTTCATGCCCGCTCCCGACGGCGATCACTCACCGATCGTCATCCCGCCGGCTCTGGTGGCCGCCGTTGCGGTCACGATCATCGTCACGATGATCACCGGCGTGACCGGGCTGATCCCGGACTGGACCGACTTCACCAACCTCGCCGCCGCCCCATAACCCCGGACATCCTGGACCCGCACAGGGTTCGGGTGGGTGACGAAGACCTACCTACAATGGCCGTCGAGCTATGAGTGACACAGTCGACGTGGTATCGGTACAGCAGCTGGCCGATCTGATCATTGGAACGAACGAGGAGACCGCGGGCGGAGAGCGTCAGGTCATCGCCGTTGCCGGGCCGCCCGGGGCCGGGAAGTCGACGGTCGCCGAGTCATTGGTCGAGGTTCTGAACACCCGCTCGCCGGGAACGGCGGCGGTGTTTCCGATGGACGGTTACCACTACGACGATCTCGTACTCGAGCAGCGCGGCTGGCGATCTCGCAAAGGCGCGCCCTACACGTTCGACGTCTCGGGTTTTGGGCACATGCTGGCCCGCCTCCGCCGAAACGACGAGGACGAAGTGGCCGTCCCCGTGTTCGACCGCACCATCGAAATCGCCCGGGCGGGCGCCCGGATCATTCGACGATCTGTCAGCCGCATCGTCGTCGAAGGCAACTACCTGCTACTCGAAACCCCGCCCTGGATCGACCTGGCCGACCAGTTCGACACGACGGTGTACATCGACGTCCCGGAGGTGGAGCTCCGCCGCCGACTCCTGGAGCGATGGTCGGATCTGTCCGGTGAAGCGCTCGAGGAGAAGCTGGAGGGAAACGACATGCCGAATGTCCGGTTGGTGCAATCACACAGCCGACCCGCCGACTTCGTTCTCCGTCACCACTGAGCGTCGGCGACAACCCGGACCGGTGGGCCGGCAACCAGTTGGCGGAGCGTGACGATCCTGCAGGTCGCGTGACCGACGCCGGACACTAGGGTGGGCCTGAATGGAGCGGTTCGACACCTATATGGAGCGCTGCCTCTACGGGCCAGACGGCTTCTACACAACTCACGGGGTGGCCGGCCGGGGGAGAGGGGATTTCATCACCAGCCCGGAGGTCGGGCCACTGTTCGGGGCCGTGCTGGCCAATGCCCTGGACGCCTGGTGGGAGTCGGCGGGGCGACCCGACCCGTGGACCGTCTACGACGTCGGTTGCGGCCCCAACACCCTTCTGAAGGCGATCCGCAAGGCCCGCCCGGCCGATGAACGGCCGTGGCGCTTGATCGGAGTCGACCGGGCCCGACCCGATGTCCCGCAAACGGGGGCAGCGCCGTCCGACTCCGCAACCGGTGTCGTGGAACGGCGGTCCGAGCTGCCGGAGGACCTCACCGGCGCAGTCGTTCTGGGTAACGAGCTGCTCGACAATCTCCCGTTCCGGATCATCGAACGCGGGACCGACGGGAGGTGGCGGGAGGTGTTCGTCGAGGGCGGCGAGGAGCAGTTGATGCCGACCGACGCTCGGCTCGATATAGCGGCCGGCGCCCGAGCGCCGCTGCTGAGCGAGGCAACCCGGTGGTGCCGGTCGGTCATCGCGCGACGTCCGAGCCATGTGTGCCTGTTCGACTACGGTGCCGCCACCACCGCCGAGCTGGCGAAACGGGGCGGATGGTTGCGGACCTACCGGAAGCATCAGCGCGGCGGTGATCCCTTGGCCGAGCCGGGCCGATGGGACATCACCGTCGATGTGGCCGTCGACCAGCTTCCAGCCGGAGCTTTCGTCGAGACCCAGGCGGGATTCCTCCGTCGGTGGGGGATCGACACGCTCGTGCACGAGGGCAGAGAGCATTGGCGGGCCAACGCAGCACGTCCCGACCTGCAGGCCGTCGCGATGCGAAGCCGCATCTCCGAGGCGGAGGCGCTCACCGATCCGGACGGGCTCGGCTCCTGGCTCGTCATCCAACTCCCGAGCTCATGAACGGCGAGCGCAACGATCCCGCGGCCGGCCCGGTCGTGTCCTCCGCCGCCTTGGCCCGTATCGCCGGCCGCCTGGCCGCCGTCGGGCTCAACCGTTGTCAGGCCACCCCGGTCGCAGATCTGCCGTCGTCCGTCTGGCTCGGCGGGGCCGTTCCCCAGCGGCCGGCAGCTGTCCCGCGTGAAACCCTGCTGCTCGTCGGGCACGGTGGCAGGGCGCTGTGGCGACATCTCCACCAGGCGACCGACTTCGACTTCGACCGCACGGCCGACCCGATCGACACGTTCAGTGTCAGCGAGAC
>Ga0224512_10001340_pt1 | contig 23871 bp, 24 predicted proteins | sample SF_May12_sed_USG_4_FD_169103 | JGI IMG/M metagenome (GOLD analysis project Ga0224512, IMG submission 169103) | Sediment microbial communities from San Francisco Bay, California, United States - SF_May12_sed_USGS_13 | ecosystem: Environmental > Aquatic > Marine > Sediment | place: USA... | reverse complement strand
ACCGGCAGTAACCGAAAGCAATGAGTGCATACCGAGCCGTTTCATTTCGGTTTCGTTCAAAACACGCGTTTGCAGATTCTTGTGCTCCTTCGCCAGCTTTTGAGCAGCGCGAGCGATATAACTCGGTGTGCAGACGTTGGCAGGAAGATTGCCGAGATCTTTGGCGAGCGACATTCCGGATACGATCGCGTCGCCGTGCGTGGCGCCGCGCAACGCTTTCGCTGCGTCTGAGCGTCTGGCGATCGCCAGGCCAACCTTGTCAAGCGGCATGCCCGGAGGTTTCCGACCGCTCTTCATTTGAGTGAAGCGATACAGCACGTCACCAACTGTCTGTGCTGTGTGTCGTGCGAGGTAGTAGGCGCCAGCGCCACCGGTGTTCTCGAGTGTCAGGCAATTCAGGATTTGCCGACACTTGCTGTGCGAAATCGATTGCAGGGCACTTGCAAGGGCGCGTCGAAAATTTGCCAGGCCGAATTCGCTCGTCTTGCCCAGTCCGACCACGGCAACACGCGCTGCGCGGACACCTGCAACGTCCGTCAGAACCGAACAGTGGCCCAGCTTCGCCGATACATCGCCGCTCTTGAGGTGGCGCCGAATGAGTCCCTTGCTGGCCGAGTCTATGTCGCTTGCGCCAGCCCCCAGCTTACCGCGTTCGTAAACGCCAACGATGACGCAGTCGACGGCACGGCGCGAGGCGTCGCTCGCAGTCGTAAAATAGTCCATAAGTCTTCTTATTCGTGTTGGTGGTCGCGGGCCGCATGCATTGTGACACGAGGGCTGTCGCGGGCAAATTAAAAGCGGTAGTCTAACTGATTCCGTCCGGGTGGTTAAGAAATCCCAGAATTCGATGCGCCGCATACTCGATCGCTACATATTTCGTGAGATTGCCTCGACGTGGGCGGGTGTCACGATGGTGCTGCTCCTGATCCTGTTGACCAATCAGTTCGCCCGGATTCTGGGTGATGTGGCCAAAGGGCAGCTGCCCAAGGATGCGGCGATGAGTGTCATTGTGCTGTCCGGGGCGCAGTACCTGACCATCATCGTGCCGATTGGATTGTTTCTTGCTGTCATGTTGGCGCTCGGTCGCCTGTACAGGGACAGTGAAATGCACGCCATGATGGCGTGTCGTGTTGGTCCTGTGGATATCTATCGGCCCCTCTCGTGGCTGCTTATTCCCTTGGCGCTCACTGTTGCGTGGCTGGCAGTGGATCTGGGCCCGCGTGCTCTGCAGGCGGTTGACCGAATCAGCTCGGAAGCACGCCGTGAGGCAGATCTCGCCAGTATCGAGCCTGGACGGTTTACCGAGGTTGGACCAAACAACGCCGTGGTGTATGGCGAACGCGTCATGGCCGATGGTTCAATGCAAAACGTTTTCCTGCAGCGACGAGTTGGTGATGGAAAAGTTGAAGTCGTTGTCGCACGGCGTGGTGAGCAAGTAGACTCCGACGATCCGGACGTGCGGTTTCTGGTGTTGCAGGATGGACGCCGTTACGAAGGCGTGCCGGGTACGTCACAATTTCGCGTCGTTGAGTTTGCAGAGCATGGAATTCCGTATCGGCTGCCCGGTCTCGATGCTCCGGAGCCAACGCCGCGTGCGATGTCTTTTGCCGGTCTGATGCAAGCCGGCCAACTGGAGCATATCGCCGAAATGCAATGGCGTATCGGTATTCCATTGGCAACGATCATTCTCGGCATCCTGGCGGTGCCGCTCAGCAAAACTCAACCACGTACCGGCCGGTACGGCAGGTTGGCGATTGGCCTGCTCGTATTCATTATTTATCTGAACATGCTAAGCGCAGCAAAAGCCTGGATTGAGCAGGGCAGCGTCTCGCCTTTGTTTGGCTTGTGGTGGGTTCATCTGGCGGTACTACTGCTCGCCCTCGGAATGCTCGGCGTGCAAAATTCCATGCACAAGAGATTGCTGCCGTGAACGGAATCCTGAGCCAATACATGATGCGCACGATACTCGCCATGACAGCGTTGGTGCTCGTGGTATTGTTGGCGCTCGCAGGGTTGTTCGAGTTCATCGCAGAACTGGATGACACTCAGGGCGACTATCAGACACCCCGGGTTATTCTTTACACCGCACTTCGATTGCCACAGCTTGCGTTCGAGATGTTACCTGTTGCCGCCCTGATCGGCTCCTTGCTCGGGCTGGGAGCGCTGGCTGCAAATAGCGAGATCATCGTCATGCGCGCGGCAGGGTTGTCGATAAAGAAGCTTTCCGCAATGGTCGCGGTCACAGGATTCGTTCTGCTTGTATTCACTGCTTTGCTTGGAGAGTTCATCGGGCCTCCACTCGATTACTTTGCACGCAACATGCGCATGGATGCACGCTATCAAAAGGACGACGCTCGACTGGGCAATGCGACGTGGGTTCGTGATGGTCCGGTCGTGTTGCATTTGGAACGTGTAAGTTCCGAGTTCGAATTCGGCCGCATCTACCTGTTTCGATTCGATGATGACCACGGTCTTGCGTCAATTGCGAAAGCTGAAAACTCCGGCATCGATAAAGACGATCGATGGATACTGGAAAACCTCCGCGAAACGCGCTTCCGGGATGACGGCGTTCAGGTCGTCGCGTCATCGGTGGCCGTCGAGTCATTTGACATCAACGCCGAGGTACTTGGAATCTCCCTCGTCAAACCGCAAAGCCTCTCTGGACGAGGACTATTGAGTTACGTCGCCTATCTCAAACGCAATAGCCTCGATGCACGTCGTTACGAAACAGAGTTGTGGTATCGCGTCGCACGTACAGCCACTGTCATTATCATGCCGATTCTGGCCCTTGCGTTCGTATTCGGTTCGCTGCGCACCAGCGGCTCAGGCGGGCGCCTGATGATCGGCGTCGTCATTGGACTAGCCTATTATCTGGCCAGCGAGATGCTCGCGAACTCCGGTCAGATTTTCAACTTCGATCCCGCCGTGATCGCCTGGTTGCCCTCGGCAATGCTGGCAGTCGTCACCATTTATGCGCTCAATCGAATACGCTAGGGCCATATCGCCAGGGGCCGCGCCGTGACTCTGAAACGTTACTTGCGCTTGGGGTAATAGCGGAGGCGTGTGCCGCTCAGGCGGTCATGCCAGGTCAGTTGTTCTTTGTCCCAAAGCTGCCAGAAGAAGCCGAGACCGAACGGCAACCAGGAGAGCATGGCAGCAAAGAAACGGATAGTCGCCGCGCTGACAGACGGAGCTCTGCCGTCAGGTGTTTCGACCCGCAATCCCCAGGCTAACATTCCGAGAGTGCTCCCTGACCGGCTCCAGAAGCCGGCAAAGAACGCGTAAATCACAACGAACAGCGTGATCTGGTGTGGCAGCGTATAGGGTTCGAGGGGTTCGCCACCGCGGCCCAGCAGAAAGAAGTAGGTGACAAGCATCAACAAGGCAATGATGAGCAGCGTGTCGTAGATTATTGCGCCAAATCGTCGCAGCAAACCGGAGTTTGTCATCGGACAGGCAGCTCAGTCAGGTCTTGTATCATGTATGGATTTCACCAATATGAAGCTTGGCGCGTCGCCGGTAACGCTTTCCAAGCCACAAGGAAATAATCGCCCAGAGTACTGCAAACGGCAACATGACTATGGAGATTCCGGTAATTCCCAGCACCGACATCAACTTGATCGACCATGTTCCGACGACGTCCCCGCCCCGGTAGATGGCCGTTTCGATGAAATTCTTGGTCTTGTACTTCTCTTCTGGCGTGACTACCGAATAGAGCATGTCCGTCGTTGGCTTGGTAAAACCAAAACCCAGGCCTCGCCTGGCAACAGTCAGTATCGCGACGATAGCCAGGCCGGGTTCCAGCGCCAATAATGCGAATCCCACGACGGAGACGACGGGCAATAGCGACAGGGATATGCCGATGCCGAAGCGGCTTACGATGTGTTTTACCAGGAACATCTGGCCGATCAGGGAAAGCGCGTTAGTCGCGACATTTATATTTGAATAGAAGCGAGTCTGCTCATCTGCGTTCGGGATCGCATTTTCGACCAATTCGGCCGCAAACATGTAGAGCGCGGTACCCAGCAAACTCGCGATTACGGATGAGAGTGCGATGGCCAGAAAGTACTTGGACGAGAACAGGTGGGTGATGCCCGCAAACGGGTTACCGCCCAGCGGTTTATCACTTGCAACGGTCTCGACAATCTCGTCTTCATGTTCGTGAACCACCCATTTCCGCAGTTGCCTGATACAGAGAACAGCCAGCACCAGCAGCGTCGCGGAAATCGGCATCAGGTTATGGAAGCCGATTGGAACGACCAGTACGCTGGTCGCCCCGCCGCCGATGAGCGCGCCGATGCTGCCGCCGGCGGTAATCAGACCGAATAGTCGACGCCCTTGTTCGCGCGTGTAAATGTCTGCCATGAAACTCCAGAAAACAGACACCACGAACAGGTTGAACACGCTCAGCCACACAAAGAACACGCGGCCAAGCCAGACCAGCGTCTGGCCATCGCTGATGGCCTGCGAAAAGACGGCCCAGAAGATCAGTATGTTGGAGATAAAGAACAGGTAAACCCAGGGCAGAAAGACGCGCCTGGGAAATCGCGATGCAACCCAACCAAAGACCGGCGTTACCAGCAGCATGGTGACGAATGTGCCGATGAACAAATACGGTATGGTGTCGGGACCGCTGCCTACGGCCATGGCCTCGCGGACCGGTCGCAGGATGTAATAGGAAGACAACACGCAGAAAAAGTAGGCGAAGGACCAGGCAACAGCGACGTACTCGTGCTTCTCGAGACCGAAGATGCGATCGATAAGATTTGCCTGCGCGGTACTGGAGTTGTCGGGAGACATGATATCGGTCATATTAATGACGGCAATCCAAATGTCACCGACTAATAAGAAAACATAGAAAACTGAGGGGTAAAGCTATGGATATGGTCGCAATCGTCATTGTGCTGGCGCTACTGCAGTTCGTTTGGTTTGGGTTTCAGGTTGGCTCGCTGCGTGCCAAACATCAGGTCAAGGCACCGGCCATGTCCGGCAATGTCGAGTTTGAACGCATGTTTCGCGTGCACTACAACACGATGGAACAACTTGTGGTTTTCCTGCCCGCACTCTGGCTTTTCGCGGATATGGTCAATCCGCTTTGGGGTGCAGGTTTTGGCGTTGTCTACCTGGTCGGTCGCTTCATCTACCGTGCAGCGTATCTCAAGGATCCGGCCGGCAGGTCAGCAGGCTTTACGCTCACAATCTTGCCGACAACGATCATGATGATCTGGGTGCTGGTGGTTGCGGTAAGTAATTTGATCTGAGAGCCCACAACAGCATTGCGGCATGTCGCTATTGAAATCTGCTTGCCATGGCTTTATTGGTGGGCAGTACGGAAAGAGGTAATTGTCATGAAGAAATCATATTGCGGTGCGTTTCTATTGGCTCTGGCGTTTGCTGTTTCAGGATGTGCGACAACAAGAGGTGTATTGGAAGTCGCCGAGGAGGAATCCGTAAATCCCGAATCGGGGCAGGCGGTCAGGATCGTTCAGGTGGTTGATGCAAGGCAATTTCAGATCGATCCGCCGCAGGCCGATATCCCGTCGCTCAAGAATAACGAAATTGACGATCCCGGCATAACGTCTCGAGCAATTGCGCGTAAGCGCAACTCGTTTGGCAAGGCAATGGGCGACATCCTGTTGCCGGAAGGACAGACTGTGATGGACCTTGTCTCGAGCAGTCTCGCCAAGGGACTCAGGGAAAACGGCTTCCGAGTGGTATCGGAGCCGGATGCGGACTTTACGAGTGCCGTGCCGCTCGAGGTAGAAATCGAAAAATTCTGGGGCTGGTTCCAACCCGGTTTTTGGCAGCTCAAGTTGCACTACGTTACGGCCATCAACGTGAGTGGTCCGACTGCAATTTTCACGGACGGGGAGTCGTTCGCCAGTGATGTCGAGATGGGTTTCCAGGTCGCCAGTTCCTCAAACTGGTTGGAAACGATCGATGCCAGCCTTGCTGAGCTCAATCGGGAGATCAGCGCTCGGCTTGCGGAATACCGCAAATCAAATCCGGACTAGTGGATTCAATTCTGCTGCGGAATCGGTAAAGGCCCACAAAATGTGGGCCTTTAGCAGGCATCTGGCACTCCCTAGGGGATTCGAACCCCTGTTACCGCCGTGAGAGGGCGGCGTCCTAAACCGCTAGACGAAGGGAGCGGAGTACAGCCATTAAGCTGCCCCCGGCCGTGCGGGGGCTGCTATTATACGGCCGCATACATAATGCTCAAGCGGAATTTCGATTGAAAACCAGCGGGACCAAGAAGCCCAATACTCCGAAGATCATCCCCCGCGCCGCTCACAACGTCTCCCGGGACGAGATCTCAAAAAGCGCGTTGAAAGTGCTGTACCGGCTGCACAAGGCAGGCTATCAGGCGTTCCTCGTGGGCGGCTGCGTGCGCGATGCGATGTTGGAGCTGCACCCGAAGGACTTTGATGTTGCAACAAACGCGACACCGGAGCAGGTACGGGCGCTGTTCGGGAATTGCCGCCTGATAGGCCGGCGGTTTCGGCTCGCGCATGTTCGATTCGGCCGGGAGGTCATCGAGGTTGCGACCTTCCGTGCTGCTGCAAACCACAAAGACGACGATCATGCGCACGATGAAGAGGGGCGAATTGTGCGCGACAACGTCTACGGCAGTATCGAAGAAGACGTATGGCGCCGCGACTTCACCTGCAATGCGCTGTACTACAATATCGCCGATTTCAGTATCTGGGATTACACGGGTGGTGTTGACGACGTTCAACACCGACGCCTTGTGCTGATAGGTGATCCCGACAAACGTATGCGCGAGGATCCGGTGCGCATGCTGCGAGCGGTCCGTTTTGCCGCCAAGCTCGGCTTTTCGATCGATGCGGCGGCCGAAAAGGCGATGGCCAAAGACGTGCCTCTGCTTGCCAATGTCCCGGCAGCACGTCTGTTTGACGAATTCCTCAAGTTGTTTCAGGCGGGTTTTGCGGAACGGACCTTCGAGCTTCTGCGTCACTACAAGCTGTTTGCGGAGCTGTTCCCGGCGACCGACAAGGAACTTGATCAGGATCCGGATTTTCTGAAGTTCGTCAAGGCTGCGCTGCGCAACACGGATCGTCGCGTCAGGGATGACAAATCCGTGACGCCGATGTTTCTGATCGGTGTCTTTCAATGGGCGTCGACGAAGAAATTAGCGGCCATTCGGCGTGCCGAGGAGAAGATGTCCGAGTCGCAATCGCTGGGTCTGGCCTCCTACGAACTCAGCGCTGCACAACAGAGGCGCATTGCGATACCGCGTCGTTTCACTGTGCCGATGCGTGATATGCTGGCGCTGCAGCCGCGTTTCGAACAAACGCACGGCAAACGCGCGCTCAAGCTGCTCGATCATCGCCGTTTTCGTGCGGCCTATGATTTCATGATGCTGCTGGCGGATGTTGGGCAGTTTGACCTTGATAAGGCCAAGTTTTGGACCGACGTACAAAATCAGTCGGGTGAAGAGCGAGCCACAAGTTTTCAGATCAGCACTCAGCCCAAGGGCAAGAAAGGCAGACGACGCCGGCGTCGGCGCCCCAAACCTGAACAATTGTCATGAGTGGCGCACATCCCGAGGCAATACCGGCCTATATTGGTCTCGGTAGCAATCTCGGCGAGCCGAGACAGCAAATCGAGAACGCGCTCGAGTTACTCGGCAGGATACCGGATTCCCGCCTGGTGGCTCGGTCATCCCTGTATACCTCTGCGCCCTTCGGGCCGGTCGAGCAGCCCGACTTCGTCAATGCCGCTGCACTCGTCCACACGACGCTTGGGGCATGGAGCCTGCTTGGCCATCTGCAAAAAATCGAGCGTGTGCAGGGACGAATCGCTGGTATCCGCTGGGGCCCACGCTTGCTTGATCTTGATTTGCTGGTCTACGGTGATCACAGGATCGATGAGCCAAGCCTCACCGTTCCGCATACGGGCATCGCCGAGCGAAATTTTGTATTGTTGCCGTTGAGAGAGATTGCGCCCGAGCTTGTGATTCCCGGCCTTGGTCAGATCGGTGACATTGAGGTCAACGAACTCGTGCCGCGCATATCGCGCATTGAATAACAGGAAGCAGCCTTTGTCTGTCAGTCATCTAAGTCCCGGAAGTAGCTCTTCGAGATACATCGCTGTCGAGGGGCCCATCGGTGTTGGCAAGACCAGCCTGGCGAAAAAACTGGCGGAGACGCTGTCAGCGGATCTGTTATTGGAAGAGGTGTACGAGAATCCGTTCCTCGAGCGATTCTATCGGGATGGTGAATCGGCAGCTTTACCCGCACAGATGTTCTTCCTGTTTGCGCGGGCCCGGCAAATTGAGGAATTGCGCCAGTCGGATATGTTCGCCAGCGTCAGGGTTGCAGATTATTTGTTCGCCAAGGACCAGCTGTTCGCGGAACTGAATTTGAGTCGCGACGAGTTGCACTTATATGACAAGGTTGTGGAGTCACTGGCTGTGGATGCTCCTGTGCCTGATCTTGTTATTTACTTGCAGGCATCAGTGGACTCGTTGTTGGACCGCATAGCCCGCCGCGGTGTCGCATTTGAGCGCGTGATCGATCGCCGCTACCTGGACCGACTGACCGATGCGTATGCGCGATTTTTCCATGCGTACGATGATGGCCCGCTACTGATCGTGAATGCGTCGCAAATAGACCCGATTAATAATCAAGCCGATTTCGATCAGTTGTTTCAGCAAATCGAGAGGACAACCGGCGGTCGGCATTTCTTCAATCCTGTGGCCGCTGCATTGGCCTGATACCGGGCAAATTTATGTATACACAACTCGAACAGCGGAGTATGGCCGAGCCGCCTGTCAATGTCTCGACATTGAGAAAAATGAAACAGGATGGTGAGCCGATCGCTTGCCTGACGGCTTACGATGCGAGTTACGCAGCGCTGGTCGATGTCGCCCGCACGGACCTCGTGCTCGTTGGCGACTCGCTCGGCATGGTGATTCAGGGTCACGATACGACGGTACCTGTAACTGTCGACGATGTTGTCTATCACTCGCGGGCCGTCGCTCGCGGCCTGCGGCACGCCTTCCTCGTTGCCGACATGCCTTTCATGAGCTATACCAACCCTGGTCAGGCACTCGACAACGCGGTGCGCCTGATGCAGGAAGGTGGCGCGATGATGATCAAGCTCGAAGGCGGTGCAGGTCAGGTCGAGATTGTCGGGCACCTTGCCCGCCATGACATTCCCGTCTGCGCTCATTTGGGTCTCAAGCCACAGTCTGTGCACAAAATCGGTGGCTTCAAGGTGCAAGGCAGGGAGCCGGATCAGGCGCGCAAGATGGTCGATGCCGCAAAGTGCCTGCAGGATGCAGGTGCCGATATCGTGTTGCTCGAGTGTGTTCCAAATGAAGTCGGGCAGGCGGCGACCGGGGAACTGGATGTTCCCGTCATAGGCATCGGCGCCGGACCGCACGTTGATGGCCAGATTCTCGTGCTTTACGACGTGCTCGATATTACGCGAGGACGCACACCGAAATTCGTGCAGAACTTTCAGAAAGATCACGATTCGCCGCTCGCTGCAGTGCAGGCCTATGTGCTTGCGGTCAAGAACCGGACGTATCCGGCTCCGGAACACTGCTTTTCCTGATCAATGGCAATGAGGTCCAGTCTGAGGCTGCAGCCGTGCGGATAATCCACACCAGGGAAGACCTGAGAGAGCAACTCGATGGCTGGCGGCGCGAGCGCGAGCATGTGGCAATCGTGCCGACTATGGGTGCCCTGCACGCCGGGCATATCAGTCTGGTCGAACTGGCGCGCGAACATGCCGAGAGGATCGTAGTCACCGTGTTCGTAAATCCGACACAATTTGGCGAGGACGAAGACTTTGCCGAGTATCCGCGATCCCTCGAACGCGATGCGCGGCAAGCCAAGAGAGCGGGGGGCGATCTGATGTTTGCGCCGGATGTCGATACCGTTTATCCGGTCGGCGTCGAGAACGCCACGACAATATCGGTTCCTGGCCTCAGTGAGAATTTTTGTGGGTCATTTCGTCCCGGCCATTTCGACGGTGTGACGACGGTTGTCGCGCGTCTCTTCGCGATGGTGCAACCGGATGTCGCCATATTCGGGCAGAAAGACTATCAACAACAGATCGTGATTCGTCGCATGGTCGAGGATCTGAGCCTGCCGATTCGTATCGTTACGGCAGCGACAGTCCGGGACGATGACGGTCTGGCCCTGAGTTCGCGCAATGCCTATCTCAATGAGGACGAGCGCGCAGCGGCGCCCATGCTTTACCGCACTTTGTGCGACGTCGCGAAGCAATTGCAGGACGGCAAACGAAATTTTGATGAACTCGAAGCGCAGGCGAGCGCGGCGCTTGAGACCGCGGGCTTCGAGCCCGAATACGTTGCGATACGTCGAGCTTTGGATTTGACGCCGCCGAACCGTGATTGTGATGAAATTGTTATTCTTTCGGCGGCGCGTCTCGGCAAGACGCGGCTAATCGACAACGTGGTGGTAACGGTCTAGTTCGAGACCCTGTTACGTCCTGCGTCTTTTGCTCGGTAAAGGGCAGCGTCCGCGGCGCGAATCAGCGACGACAGCGTGCCACCCGGTTCGTGGTCGGCAACTCCCATCGACAGGCGAATCGGGATTTGAATGAGCGAGTCGCTGCCATCCGCGGTCTCACCGGAAACGGACTGGCGCACGCGGTCTGCAATCGACAGCGCAAGTTTCTCATCGACTCCTGGCAGCAATACCGCGAATTCGTCGCCGCCGTACCGGACCAGCAGGTCGCGCGGTCGAAATTGGTGCTGCAAAATGCTGGCGACTGCCGAAAGCGCACGATCACCGGCCATGTGGCCAAACTGGTCGTTGAACGTCTTGAAGTTATCGATGTCGATCATGACAAATGAAATCGGCTCTTCGTCCTGTTCGCAACGCTGTATCTCACGCAAGAACGACTCTTCCATCGTGTGCCTGTTACTTAGTCCGGTCAGTGCGTCGGTGGTCGCATGGCGTTCGAACTTCCTTAGTTCGCCGTAATTGTCGGCAATGACCCGATTATGGCTACGCACACGCTCAGACAGAACAATGAGCAGGTTTTTTGCAAATTCATGCGAGGCATGAACCATATCCCATAGCACTGACTGATGAATGACGAGCAAGTGGGTCGGTTCCGCCCCAACTACGTACGCCGAAGGATCCCGGTCTTCGATGATGGACATTTCGCCGACACAGGCACCCACTTCCATCGTGGCGATGACTGGCGTTTCCGGGGCGCCGACATGCACGTTGACACTGCCCGAGAGGACGATGAAGACGTATTCGTTCCTGGTGCCGGGTGACAACAGCAATTCGCCCTCGGCGAGGTCACGCCGGTCGCAGTTTTGCAACAGCTCCTGCACATCGTCAGGACAAACGCCCTGGAACAGCTCGAGTCCCTCCAGCAGCGAACGCTTGTAATCCGAGTTGATGGCCAGGGTTTGCGGCAAATCCTTGTCCCTTGAGAAAACGACGATTCTTACGTGAATCTGCGCTTAAGAATATCGACTGGGCCACACTATCGCGGCAAATCACCACGTTGTCGCGATGCTAGGACAACTCGGCGCGTGCCTCGGCAAATTCGTCGCGGTCTTCATCTGACGGCTCAGGGTACCTGAGTCCGATGCTCTGCAGCGCATCAATAATGATCTCGGCGACGCGCGCTTGCATGTACGGCTTGTCGTCGGCCGGTATGGCGTACCAGGGTGCCCAGGGTCGAGACGTGGCATTAAGTGCCTGCTCGTAAGCATGCATGTAGTCGTCCCAGTGGCGGCGCTCGATGACGTCTCTGGGTTCAAATTTCCAGTTCTTGTCCGGGTCATCCAGGCGCGACAGAAAGCGGTTCTTTTGTTCGTCTTTCGAGACGTTTAGCCAAAACTTGAGTATGACGGTGCCATTGCGAGCCAGATGTTCCTCTTGCTCGCGTATCGATCGCAGTCTGTCGTCCCAGACTGAGTCCAGATTGACCTCGCCCGGCAGCTTCTGTGCGCCGAGTATTTGCGGGTGCACCCTGACGACCAATACCTCTTCGTATTGACTGCGGTTGAAGATCCCGATGCGCCCCCGTTCGGGTAGCCGGCAGGTCGTGCGCCAGAGAAAATCATGATCGAGTTCCAGGCTGGAGGGCTTCTTGAAGCTGAATACCTGGCAACCCGATGGATCCACGCCCTGCATTACAGCGCGTATCGTGCTGTCTTTACCGGCGGCATCCATGGCCTGAAATACCAGTAATACGGCATGCCTGTCGCCAGCCGCGAGCACACGCTGCAGCTTATTGAGATTGCGAGTGGCCTCCTTGCGATGTTTGCGCAGGTGGCGATGGCCTCTTGTCATGGGCCTGGTGCTGGCTTCGTTCACGCGAAAACTGCCGTTGAACGGCACGAGGTATGGTGACGTCGGGGCATCAAACATCGGAAATCTCCTGGCTACTCGTTGTTCTGGATTCGTGTCGTGCTAACGCCCACTCGACGTGCTCCACGACCATATCCGATTCGGCGTCAACGCGCGATTCAAGGGCGCGAATAACAGCGGGCGTTGTCGTGGCGTTGCCGAGTGCAACCGCGATATTGCGTAACCAGCAGTCGAAACCGATACGACGTATCGCGCTGCCGGCGGTTCTTTCGCGCCACTGCGATTCGGTCCACGCAAACAATGCAAGCAGTTCTGCCGAGTCAAGACCATGTCGCGGTGCAAAGTCTGCCTCACCGGTCGGCTGTGCAAACTTGTTCCAGGGGCAATACAGCTGGCAATCGTCGCAGCCGTATATCCGGTTGCCAATGGCCTCGCGAAACTCAACAGGTATGGCATCGCGCAGTTCGATCGTAAGGTAGGAGATGCAGCGGCGTGCATCGAGCGTGTAGGGTGCGACAATCGCGTCCGTCGGACACACGTCAATGCACGCACGGCAGCTTCCGCAATGGCCGGTCGCGGCCTCGTCAACGGGCAGGGGCAGATCCGTGTAGAGTTCGCCCAGGAAGAACCAGGAACCTGCATTCTGGTTGATCAGGTTCGTGTGTTTGCCGATCCAGCCGATGCCTGCCTTTTCTGCTATTGGCTTTTCGAGCACGGGCGCGCTGTCGACGAAGACGCGGTAACCATAGTCGCCAATCTGTCGCTCAATTCGGCTTGCCAGTTTCTGCAGGCGACCGCGCAAAACCTTGTGATAATCGCGGCCCAGAGCGTAGCGGGAAATATATGCCCGGGATTCATGGTCGAGCAAATCGGCCGCATGCTCCTGCTGTTCCGGCATGTAATCCATACGTGCAGAAATCACGCGCACCGTGCCCGGAACAAGCTGCCCAGGTCGGCTGCGTTTGAGTCCATGCTTCTGCATGTAATCCATTGCGCCATGGTAGTCGTCCCGCAGCCACTGCTCCAGGCGATCCTCCGCTTCGGCCAGATCGATATTGCTGACCCCAAGCTGCTGAAATCCGAGTTCAGCGCTCCAGCGAATAATGTCGGCTTTCAGAGCCGCCATATCCGTTGTCGAATGTGTAGGTGCTTGTGACAATGCGAGTTCCTGTTCCGCGCACAGTATAATCGCCGTTATGACTTCCTTACCCGTTGAGATCTATTCTGTTGCCACGGTGCGCGAAATCGATCGTGCCGCTATCGAGGACGAGGCTATCCCCGGTTATGCACTAATGTCACGCGCCGGCGCGGCTGCAGTCAGCGAGGCGCGCCGCCGCTTTCCCGATGCAAAACGCTGGCAGGTGATCTGTGGTGCCGGCAATAACGCCGGCGATGGCTACGTCGTCGCGCGCCTTGCTGCCAGCGAGGGCATCATCGTCTCTGTTGTCGCGCTTGTCGACCCGGCTGCGCTGCATGGTGACGCGGCGACAGCGTACGGCGACTTCGCTGCCGATGGCGGTGTGGTTGCCGCCTGGTCCGGACAGCTCGATCCGGATGCTGACCTGCTTGTGGACGGATTGCTCGGCAGCGGATTGCAGCGGGACGTGGAAGGCGAGTTTGCTCTGGCCGTTTCGGCGATCAACGCGCATGCCGGCAAAGTGATGGCGCTGGATATTCCAACCGGCCTGCACGCCGATTCGGGCGAGGTGATGGGATTCGCGGTTCGCGCTGATCTGACCGTAACCTTCATCGGACTCAAGGCGGGACTGTTTTTGGGCGATGGCCAGGACTGCTCGGGTGAGATTGCCTTTGCCGACCTCGGCATTCCGGCGAATTGTCGTCATAGCAGCCGCGCTGAATTCAGGCGCATCGATGACCACCAATTACAGCGCACGCTCGCTCCACGGCGACGCACTGCACACAAGGGTGATTTCGGACACGTCCTCATTATCGGCGGGGGGGCCGGCATGCCAGGTGCAGTGCGACTTTGCGGCGAGGCAGCACTGCGGACCGGCGCAGGCAGGGTGAGCATTGCGACGGACCCGGGTCATGCGGCTATGATCGTCGCGACGCGGCCCGAGCTGATGTCTCACGCCGTCAGTGATACAACTGAATTGCAGACGCTGCTCGACCGGGCCGACGTGATCGCGGTCGGACCGGGCCTCGGCCGCAGCCGCTGGGCTGGTGAACTGATCGCTGTGCTCGGCGCGGATGAACGGCCATGTGTATGGGATGCGGATGCGCTTAATTGGCTGGCTGAATCCGCATCACGCAGCGAACAGCGGATTATCACGCCGCACCCGGGCGAGGCCGCTACCTTGCTGGCGTCGACGGCGGCCGATGTGCAATCCGATCGGCGTGCGGCGCTCAATCACCTGCAGGAGCGCTATGCGGGCGTCGTGGTGCTGAAGGGCGCGGGTACGCTTGTATCGAGCGCAAACGGTGCTCCGTGGCTGTGCACGTCCGGCAATCCCGGCATGGCGTCGCCGGGAATGGGTGATGTCCTGACCGGGATCATCGCGGCGCTACTCGGGCAGGGTCTGGCTGCCGAGGATGCCGCAGCGGTCGGTGTCGAAGTTCATGCAAGGGCAGGCGATCGCGCCGCGGGCAGCGCCGAGCGCGGCCTGCTGGCTTCGGATCTGCTGCCGGAGCTCAGGAGCATCATCAACCTATGAAGGCGCATCTGCCCGACGCGGCGGCGACCGAGGCACTTGCCAGGCAGTTTCTCGCCGCGTTGCCAGACGACACGGCCGGCTGGACACTGCTGCTCGAGGGCGAGCTGGGCGCCGGTAAATCGACGTTTGCCCGTGCGTTGATCTCGTTCATGGGCCACAGCGGCCCGATTCCGAGTCCCACGTACACGCTGGTCGAGCCCTATCAGTTGCCCGGCAGAATCGTTTATCATATTGATTTATATAGGGTTTCAGATGAAGAGGAGCTGCGTTACCTGGGTTGGACCGAGATGGAGGACGGATTTCGCCTGATTGAATGGCCGGAACGGGTGGCGGGTCTGGCCGAGACGGCCGATCTGATCGTCAGGCTCGCTTATGCGGCAAACGGCCGCGATGCAGAAATCAGCAGCCTGAGTCCACGCGGCGAGGCAATGCTGGCTCGACTGGTCGCGCAAGCCAGCAGTTAGCACCGGGATTAACTAAGTCCGATATCCTCATAATTTTGAACAAAAAAATCTTGGATTTCCCGGACGCGACGGTATACTCACCCGACATAATCCAGAGATGCGAGTTCGACCAACTGCGATGCGTTGCCAACGACTGATCCTGACTGCATTTTTTGCGCTGGTCGCCACGGCGGCGCAGGCCGCAACGACAGTCGAGAATATCCGCATCTGGGCCGAAGGTGGCAAGACCCGAGTGGTCCTTGATTTGAGCCGACCCGCCGAACACAATATTTTCACGCTGCGTGGTCCTGATCGACTGGTCGTTGACCTCAAAGACGGCAGACTCGCGGAAAAACTGACCGCTGACATGCCCGCCGGTGTGGGTTCAATCAGCCGCATTCGCAGCGGCGTCCGTGCCAACGGCCAGCTCCGCGTTGTGCTCGATCTTAACGATAATGTGCGCTCGCGGAGCTTTACCGCCGGTCCAAACACTCAATATGGCGACCGTCTGGTCATTGATCTGCAACATTCGGGTGGCCTGCAGACGGTCAAGCGCGCGTCGGAAGAATACGAGCCGGGTCGCGATATCGTGATTGCCATCGATCCTGGCCACGGCGGTCATGACCCTGGCGCGATCGGTTTAGCGCGAACCAAAGAAAAGGACGTGGCGTTAGCCGTATCGCGAAAACTCGCGTCACGCATCAATGCCGAACGTGGTATGAAGGCGATTCTGATTCGCGATCGAGACATCTACGTCGACCATCGCCGGCGCATGGCTATCGCGAGACAACAAAAGGCTGATCTGTTCGTGTCAATTCATGCGGATGCGGTCGATGATCGGCGCGCCAATGGCGCGACGGTCTATGCGCTGTCCCTGAAGGGTGCGAGCGACGAAGAAGCGCGCTTGCTGGCCGAACGCGAAAACGCCGCGGTTCATATCGGTGGCGTGTCGCTGGATGACAAAGATAAGGTATTGGCATCGGTGTTGCTGGATTTGTCACAAAACGCGGCGCTCGGTGCCAGTCTCGACGTGGGCTCGAAGGTTATCGGCGAGCTCGCCGGAATCGTCAAGGTACGGCGCCGGACAGTACAACAAGCCGGTCTGATCGTGCTGAAATCGCCGGATATGCCCTCGATACTGGTCGAGACCGCCTATATCTCGAATCCGGCCGAGGAAAAGCGGCTGCGCGATCCAAATCACCAGGCAAAACTGGCTGACGCCATCCTCGGTGGAATTCGCAGCTATTTCTATACCAATCCGCCGCCCGACACGCAGATTGCGATGGACGTACGCCGGACGCCCGATCGGCAGGTTCGCCACGTCATCGCGCGCGGCGACACGCTGTCCGAGATCGCGGCGCGCTACAACGTCAGCGCGGCATCGATTCGATCGGCAAATCGCATGAACAGCGACAAGATTCGTGTCGGTCAGACGCTGTCGATTCCGATTTTCTCCGGGTCCTGAGCAAACTCCAACAAGACTTTTGCCCGCCGTTTTGAAAAAATGGCGGGCCGCCAACGCGCACCTTGTAGCATCGCATGCCTATTCTGCAGCTTCCTGATCATCTGATTAACCAGATCGCTGCCGGCGAGGTGGTCGAACGCCCCGCATCGGTCGTGAAGGAACTGGTCGAGAACAGCCTCGATGCGGGTGCCAGTGACCTGCAGATCGACATCGTGGCCGGCGGCCAGAAGCTGATGCGTATTCGGGACAATGGTGCGGGAATAGAGCGCGACCAACTGGCGCTGGCTTTATCGCGGCACGCGACGAGCAAGATATCCAGCCTCGATGATCTCGAAGCCGTGGCCTCGCTTGGGTTTCGCGGGGAGGCACTGCCCAGCATTGCTTCGGTCGCTCGCCTGAGCTTGTGTTCCAGGACGGCCGGCGCAGACGCGGCGTGGCTGGTAGAGGCCAATGGCGGCACTCTCAGCGCGCCCAGGCCAGCCGCGCATCCGCCCGGAACGACGGTCGAGGTTCACGATCTGTTCTACAACACGCCTGCGCGACGCCGTTTCCTGCGCACCGAGCGCACGGAATTCGGGCATATCGAGAAATGGGTTCGGCGGCTGTCGCTATCGCGTCCGGACGTTGCGTTCACGATGACGCACAATCGACGGACGGTACTGCATCTTGCCGCGGCAGCAACGGCGGCAGAGCGTCTGCAGCGAATTGCCCGAATTTGCGGCGACGGTTTCGCCGAGCAGGCTGTGTTTCTCGAGCACGAGACGGAGGGCATCGCGCTGACGGGGTGGTTGGGGTTGCCGACGTTCAATCGCAGTCAGCCGGACATGCAATACTGGTTCGTCAACGGCCGTAGCATCAGCGACAGAACGCTGTCGCATGCGGTGCGGCATGCCTATCGCGACGTCTTGTTTCACGGGCGCTTTCCCGCGTACGTCCTCGGAATCACAATGGACCCGGCGGCGGTCGATGCTAATGCTCATCCGGCCAAGCATGAAGTGCGGTTTCGAGACGGCCGACGTGTTCATGGCGTTGTCTCGCAAGCTGTCGAGGTGGCGCTTGCCGATACGCGTCCTGGCGGCCACGCAGTTGCCCCCGCGTCCATCCTTCGGCGGGACTCGTTCACCCAGGGTGCGATGCCACTGGCCGCGGCGCATCAGCCTGGTTCGGGCGCGGTGCGCGAGTCACTGGCGGCCTACCGTGCGCTGTCGTCCGCTGCGCCGGCGGCAGCACCCGATCGGCACGGTGAGCAGGATGAGATCCCACCGCTGGGTTTCGCGGTTGCGCAGATCGGCGGCGTCTACATCCTCGCCGAAAATGCGCAGGGACTGGTCGTCGTCGACATGCACGCGGCGCATGAGCGGATTCTTTACGAGAAGCTCAAAGTCGGTTACGACGATCAGTCCGTCGTACGTCAACCGATGCTCGTACCCGCGACAATCGCTGTTGCGCAGAGCGAGGCGGATCTGGTCGAACAATCGTCCGATGTGCTGGAAAAGCTCGGTATGGTTGTCGACCGGGCGGGACCGGCAAGCCTCGTGATTCGCGAGATGCCGGCGTTGTTGAAAGGCGCTGACGCGGAGTCACTCTTGCGCGATATTCTGTCGGATTTGTCACAGGCCGGGCAGAGCAGTCGCGTCGAGAACGCGTGTCATGATTTGTTGGCTACGATGGCTTGCCACCATTCGGTTCGCGCGAATCGTCTGTTGACGATCGACGAGATGAATGCGTTGTTGCGCGAAATGGAAGGTACCGAGCGGGCCGATCAGTGCAATCATGGCCGACCGACGTGGACGGCCATCACGATGGCAGAACTCGACCGCCTGTTTCTGCGCGGACGTTAGAAATCCCCTGCAGTGAAAACAGCGATCTGCTTAATGGGACCCACCGCGTCCGGCAAGACGGATGTGGCGATCAGCTTGTGCAAGCGGTTCCCGCTGGAGATTATCAGTGTCGATTCGGCGCTGGTCTACCGCGGTATGGACATCGGCACGGCGAAGCCCGATGCAGAGACTTTGCACCGCACGCCGCACCGCCTGATCGATATTCGGGACCCGGAAGACAACTATTCGGCCGGTGATTTCGTGCGCGATGCGCGCGCCGAAATTGACGCGATTGTGTCGCAGGGGCGGGTGCCCCTGCTGGTCGGCGGAACGATGATGTATTTCCGAGCCCTGACCGGCGGAATTGCGGATCTGCCCGCTGCGGACGCCGATATTCGCGCAACAATAGACGCACAAGCGCAGGATCTGGGCTGGCCCGCGATGCACGAGCGGCTCAAAACGGTGGATCCCGGGGCTGCAAATCGCATCAAATCGACCGACAGGCAACGCATTCAGCGCGCGCTGGAGGTGTACCTGCTGAGCGGAAAACCATTGAGCGAGTGGCACCGGGCGGGCTCCGGGACCGCCGCCGACGGGCTCCGATTCGTCAAACTGGCGCTGCAACCGGCGTCGCGAAAGGTCCTGCACGAGCGCATCAATCGCCGACTAAACTTTATGTTAAACAATGGCTTTCTGGATGAAGTGAAAGTGCTATATCAACGTCGGGAACTCACCGCGCAGCACGCCTCCATGCGATCGGTCGGCTACCGGCAACTGTGGCAATACCTGCAGGGGGAGACGTCGCTCGAGGTGGCACAGGAAAAGGCGCTGTATGCCACGCGGCAGTTGGCAAAACGGCAGATCACCTGGCTCCGCAGCGAAACTGGGTTGCAATGCTTCGACCCCCTTGAAGCCACGACAATCGACGCCATATCGCGGTCTCTGATAGAATTTTTCGACGCTTAGGCTGAACTCGCGTGGGCAACCGGCGCCACCGGGATGCGGTGTTCAAAAAATACCAAAAATAAGGAGACCCAATCATGGCTAAAGGGCAAACACTGCAAGATCCATTTCTCAACATATTGCGCAAGGAAAAGGTTCCGGTTTCGATATACCTCGTTAACGGCATCAAATTGCAAGGGCAGGTAGATTCATTTGATCAGTTTGTTGTATTGCTTAAGAACAGCGTCAATCAGATGGTATACAAACATGCCATCTCGACCGTGGTGCCATCACGCAATGTTCGCCTGCCACTGCCGGATGACGAAGCAGGAGACGCCTAGCTTGAATGCAAAATCGTCGCGGGGGTTCGTGCTTGTTTGAACGTCCGCAAAGCGGCGAACGTGCGATCCTTGTCCATGCTGGTGCCGACGGTGCACCAGACGACTCCGAGTGCGAAGAGTTTCGGGAGCTGGCTCGATCAGCAGGGGCGCTCATTGTCGATGAAATTGTCAGCATGCGACGTCGTCCCGATGCGCGGCATTTCATTGGCAAAGGCAAGCTCGACGAGCTGGCAAAGAGCGTCGAGGCACACAAGGCTGATCTGGTCATATCTTCGGCTGCGCTTTCGCCCAGTCAGGAACGCAATCTGGAACGGCACCTGAAGTGCCGTGTGCTGGATCGTGCCGGACTGATTCTTGATATTTTCGCCCAGCGGGCGCGCAGTTTTGAGGGCAAGTTGCAGGTGGAGCTTGCACAGCTGCAGCATTTGTCGACGCGCCTGGTCCGCGGCTGGACTCACCTCGAGCGCCAGAAGGGCGGCATCGGACTGCGGGGGCCGGGTGAAACGCAGCTCGAATCCGATCGACGAATGATAAGCGCCAGGATCAAGCAGTTGAATTCCCGGCTCGAACGTGTCGATGCGCGTCGCACCATGAATCGCCAGAATCGCGTCCGTGCCGAAGTGCCCACCGTCGCGCTCGTGGGTTATACCAACGCAGGAAAGTCCACGCTGTTTAACGCATTGACTGATTCCAGCGTGTACGTCGAGGACCAGTTATTCGCGACACTGGACCCGACGGTGCGGCGTCTGGAACTGCCAGACGGACGCGAGGTCGTGTTGGCGGATACTGTGGGTTTCGTGCGCGACTTGCCGCATGAACTGATTGCCGCCTTCCGCTCGACTCTGCAGGAGGCGCGCGAAGCCGACCTGATTCTGCACCTGATCGACGCCAGCGACGGCAACCGGTGGCAACGCGTGCGCCAGGTGAATTCCGTATTGAAGCAACTCGACGCCGACCGGGTACCGCAAATTCGGGTGTACAATAAGATCGACAAGCTGGATCGAAAACCCCGGGTCACGAATAATCGCGCTGGAGAGGGTCGCGCCGTATGGCTGTCGGCTGTGACAGGGGAAGGCATCGAGTTGCTGCTGGAAGCAATCAGCGCGCGGCTTCGACGCAAGACTGTACATGGCGTCATTCACCTGCAAGCAACACAAGGCCGGCAACGCGCCAAACTTTTCGACATCGGTGCTGTTCTCAAAGAAGAGGCGTGCGATGATGGTGGCTGGATAGTGGAATTGGAAATGCCTGAAAGAGACTTGTTGCGCTTTTTGAAACGCGAGAACCTTTCAGCGGAATTATTGCGACCGATGCCGGCACGAACGCCGGCTTCGGCATAAAACTGGAAATAAAGACGAATATGGCCTGGAACGAATCGGGAAACGGTAAGAATCCCTGGAAAAGAGATGATGAGGAGCCTAACGATCTGGATCAGATCGTGCGTAACTGGCAAAAGCGCTTTGGCACCCTGTTCGGTGGTAGTGGTGGCGGTGGCGGTCGTGGGACGGTCGGTGCTGGCGGTGGCTATTTTCTCGTCGTATTGCTGGTGTTCGCCTGGGGCGTGACCGGCTTCTACCGGGTCGATGAGGCGGAACGCGGCGTTGTGCAGCGATTCGGCGCGTACAAGGAATCGACGCTGCCGGGTCTCCACTGGCACATACCGTATCCGATCGAAACCGTCGATCTGGTCAACGCCAACGCTGTCTCGAACTTTGCGTACAGCACAGAAATGCTGACCGCAGACGAGCAGTACGTATTCATTGACATGGTGGTGCAATACCGGCGGACCGATCCGGTCAAATACAGCTTTGAGGTTGTCGAGCCCGAGTCGACATTGCAGGACGTCACCGAAAGTGCGTTGCGCGAGGTGGTGGGTACGACAACTTTGCAGGTGCTTGTAACGACTCGCCGTGACGAAATTGCATCCCGGACACGTGATGTATTGCAGACTACTTTGGATAGTTATGGAGCAGGCCTGACCGTGACGTCCATCTCTCTGGAGACGGTCAATTATCCCGAGGCCGTGCAGGCAGCGGTCGATGATGCGCAAAAAGCACGTAACGACAGTGAGCGTTACAGTCTCGAAGCGGATGCATACGCCAGGGATATCATTCCGAAAGCACGTGGTAATGCTGCACGAGTGTTAGAGGACGCGCGCGCCTACAGGGACCGCGTTATCGCCGATGCTCAGGGCGAGGCCGGGCGTTTCGAAGCCCTGCTGACTGAATACCAAAAGGCGCCGCGCGTGACGCGCGAGCGATTGTATATCGATGCGATCGAAGAGGTATACGGCAGATCCAACAAGGTATTCGTTGATTCGAAAAGCAGCGGAAATCTCTTGTATCTGCCGGTCGACAAGATGATGAACCAGGGCACCCGGCCGCCAGTCTCGACCGAGGGCAACCGTTCGTCCGACTCGCCAACGCCTGCCGATTCGCAAAATGCTATCAGACTCGAACCCATGGACCCGCGTGACCGGAGGGTAAGAGAATGACCAGCGGAAAATTTGCATTTGTCGTCGTACTGGGACTGGTATTTGTTGCCATTGGTTTGTCGGCGTTCACGGTAAACGAGCGTGAACTGGCGATCAAACTGCAACTTGGTGAGGTGGTTCAGGCGGAATACGCGCCAGGCCTGCATTGGAAGTGGCCAATCGTGCAAAATGTCCGCAAGTTCCCAAAACGCATCTTGACTATAAGTGACCGTCCGGAGCGCGTGTTTACCGCTGAGAACGAGGCGCTGCAGGTCGATTTTTTCGTCAAGTGGCGCATCGTCGACACCGTCCGTTTCTATACGTCCACGGGTGGCTCCCAAATTATCGGGGACGATCGCCTGTCCGAGATCATCAAGAACGCTGTCGTTACCGAATTCGGCAAGCGTTCGGTCAAGGAAGCGATATCCGTTGGACGTGCTGAGCTTATGCGGGACATGCTCAATACCGCTTCTGCGGCGGCCGGGGATCTCGGCGTCGAATTGATCGATTTTCGCGTCAAGCAGGTCGAATTCATGGATGATGTAAAGAATTCGGTCTACCAGCAGATGGCCGCCGAGCGTGCACGTATAGCGGCTGAGCGACGCGCAGAAGGGCGTGCGATAGAGCAGGAAAAACGTGCAAACGCGGATAAGCAGCGCACAATCATTCTGGCCGATGCCTATCGTGACGGTCAGCTGATTCGCGGTGAGGGTGATGCGAAAGCCGCAGAAATATATGCCAGCGCTTACAAAAAGGATCCGGAATTCTATGCCTTCTATCGCAGCATTGATGCTTACAAGAAGTCGATGGGCAAAGAGGGCGACCTGCTCGTGCTCGATCCGGATAACGACTTCTTCCGCTATCTGAACGACGCGGACGGCAGCCGGTAAAAATCGTTCGGTGCTGAGGGGGCAGCATGTACTGGACAGAAATCCTGACGGCCGTGGCATTGCTGATGGTCATTGAAGGTATGCTGCCCTTTATCGGACCCAATCGATACAAACAACTGGTGGCGCAACTTGCGCGACTAAGTGACAATCAACTGCGCATGTTCGGCCTGACGGCAATGATCGTCGGGCTGTTGTTGCTGTTTCTTGTCCGAAGCTGATAAACGGAAGGACCATGGGTAAAAACGTCGTCGTCATTGGCACCCAGTGGGGTGACGAAGGCAAGGGAAAAATCGTCGATCTGCTGACAGATCGCGCGGCGGCCGTTGCGCGGTTTCAGGGAGGTCATAACGCGGGTCATACGCTTGTCATCGGCGGCGAGAAGACGGTTCTGCATCTGATTCCGTCGGGTATTCTCCGTGACGGTGTCAGTTGTCTGATCGGTAACGGTGTGGTGCTCTCGCTTGAAGCGCTGATCACTGAGGCGAAT
>Ga0224512_10001339_pt1 | contig 23887 bp, 15 predicted proteins | sample SF_May12_sed_USG_4_FD_169103 | JGI IMG/M metagenome (GOLD analysis project Ga0224512, IMG submission 169103) | Sediment microbial communities from San Francisco Bay, California, United States - SF_May12_sed_USGS_13 | ecosystem: Environmental > Aquatic > Marine > Sediment | place: USA... | reverse complement strand
GAGGGATAGGGCCACGGGGGCTCGAAGCCGTTGGCGAGGAAGGTCGGCACGAGGATGTTGCGAACGGCCCAGATGTCGACCGCCACCGGGTCGACGCTCGCCACCAGCTCGTCGCGCCGGGTGGCCACTCCGTAGGGAGTGCTCGGGCCGCTGAACGGGTTGCCGTTGACCCAGATGGCGTCGACCAGGTTGAGGGCGGCGGGCCGGATCTCGGCGAGCAGCTCGCCGAGGATCCCGTCGGCGACGGCCGCGTGCGAGTTGGTGCCCAGCAGCGTGGTCACGACTCCCATGTTGTTCTTGACCGCGGCGGTCACCCCGTAGACGGCGTGGTGCGACTTGAGCACGGGCACGTTGACGAGCTCGAGCCGCTCGCGGTCGTAGCTCTCCCCCACCGGGTCCCAGATCCCGTCGCGAAGGCTGACCCGGGTCCCAGCCGCCGTCTGGAACTTCGGATAGGAGACGGCGCCGCCCACCTCGGGGTCGAAGGGGTAGACGACGTAGCCGTCGTCGTCGTCGCCCTCCGAGTACTCGTCGACCTCCGTGCCGCGCAGCAGCGTCCAGTCGGTGTGCGAGACGGGTGCGCCGAGCTCCTGGAAGTGGACGACGACGTCGTGCGGCGACTGCGAGATGTCCTGGGCGTTGTTCTCCGGGCGGTCGAAGTTCTCGGTGGCGGCGAACTGGGCGTTCTCGGCCACCACCACTTCGCCGACGAACCCGTCCGGATGGTCGACGATGGCGCGGACGAGGCCGCTCAAGAGGTCGGTGTTGGTGCCCCCGCGCTCGCTCCACTGGTAGTTGATCTTGACGACCACGACGTCGTCGGCGGCCACGATGCCGTCGGGCCCCGAGACCTCGGTCACCACCGGCGAGCGGTAGAACTTGAGTCCGTGCTGGCCCATCCACGGCAGCAGCGCGTCGACGCAGGGAAAGCGGTCGCCCTGCGGATCGGCGGGACAGCCGGCGACGTGGAAGACCTCGGCCCGGTAGCCGGCCGGGGTCTCGACGGCCAGCGGCGGCGGGAGACGACGGGCCTCGGCGGTCTCCAGATACCCCCAGCTCCCGAGGCCGGCGGCCAGACCGGCCGCGGCCAGCCCGAGGAGACCGGCCGGAGAGCGCAGGCCCGACACCAGCGCGGCGCGCAGGGCCAGCAGCGCCGAGACGACGGGGGCGCCGAGCGCCAGCGTCGCCGTCGTCAAGGCCGCCTGCTGGCACGGATAGGCGAGGCGGCTGGGCCGCGGGCCGCTGCGGAGCAGCAGCCAGGCGAGGGCGAAGAGGCCGCTCACGAGCGCGTTGCCGGCGAACCAGCGGCGCAGGAAGCCGCCGCGCGCCGCAACGGGCGGCGAATGATGATGCCGGCGATCAGCAGCGTCCATCGCGAGCCCCACGCCGGGGGACGCGAGGCGCGCGCCCCCGACCGATCGTCCGAGGTTACCGCTCGCGAGAGCCTTCGCGGCCACCCCGACAGGTAGGGCGCGCGGAGAGCTTCCCTAGTCGGGAACGCCGCGCGCCCGCAGCAGGCTCATCAGCGGGCACCAGTGACTGAAGCCGGACTGCAGGAGGTTGAGACCGACGAACGCGGTCACGAGGTAGAACGCCGGGTGCGCCCAGTAGCCGAGCGCGAGCGACAGGAGCACCAGGAGCCCGGCGACGGCGCGGAGATAGTCGTTGACCTTCATGGCTGCCTCGATGCGGCCCGGACCGGCGGCGGCACCATCGCCGCCGCCGGGCGGCCGCGACCCGTGGGAGACACGCGACCGGCCGCGGGTTCCCGGCGCCGCCGGCCGGCCGCCGCTACGCGCCGGCGGCGGCCGGCACGACGAGCGGCCGGTCGGCCCGGATCCACAGCCACAGCACGGCGCCGAGGAGCGCTACGAGCGCGCCGCTGGCCATCGCCCACGGCCAGCCGAAGACGCGGGCGGCGGCGGGGACGAGCAGGGCCCCGGCGAAGCCCACCAGGTTGCCGCCGGTGTTGAGGATGCCGGTGGCCGAGCCCGCGTGGCGGTCGCCGACGGCGATCGTCGCCGCCCAGAAGCCGGGGTCGGTGATCTGGTTGCAGCCGAAGCTGGCGGCAAGGAGCCCCACGGCGAGGCCCGGGCTCTCGGCCCAGGCGCCCCCGGCGAGCAGCACCGCGGAGGCGACGAGCCCGAAGGCCGGCACGAGGCGCGCTCCCCACCGCGGCCCGAAGCGCTGCATCATCCGGTCGCAGAGCAGGCCGCCGAGCGCCGCCCCGACGGCGCCGACGATCCACTGCGCCGCGGACAGCGCCGCCGCCTGCTCCACGGGGAAGCCGCGGACCTCCACCAGGTAGTAGAAGAACCAGTTGAAGAAGAGGTAGAAGACGTAGTTCATGCAGAAGTAGCTCGCCGTCAGGAGCAGGAGATCCGGGTTGGCGAGCGCCGCCTTCCAGACGCCCTTCCGCGCCGCCGCCGGCAGGGGCGGCGGGCGGCCGGCGTCGACCAGCGCCTGCTCGCCGGGGCTCACGGCGGGATGCTGCGCCGGGTAGTCGCGGGTCGTCCACCACCACAGGGCGGCGAGCGCCAGGGCCAGCGGCGCGGTGAGCAGGAACGAGCCGCGCCAGCCGAACCGGAGCATCAGCCACACGACGAGCGGTCCCGTCGCCGCGCCGCCCAGGGTCAGGCCCGTGCTCGACAGGCCGTTGGGCCAACCCCACGCCGCGACGGGGAACCAGTTCGAGACCATGCCGCCGGTCATCACCGGGAAGACCGGCGCCTGCACCATGCCGACGAGGAAGCGGACGACCACCAGCAAGCCCACGATGACGGTGATCGAGGCCGCCTCCACGCTCGGCACGAGGCCGGTCGCCAGGGTCAGCAGACCCGTGGCGACGAGAATCAGGGTGACGGCGAGCCGCGGCCCCACGAGGTCGCCGAAGACGCCGCCCGGGAACTGGAAGAGGGCGTACCCGAGCGTGAACCCCGAGAGCACCAGCCCGAGCTGGATCTCGCTGATCCCGAGCTCGGCGATCATCGCCGGACCGACGATCGACAGGTTGGTGCGCAGCACGTAGGCCACGAAGCTGACGCCGACGATGAGCGCCAGAATCAGCCACCGGACGCGCGTGGTCGCGGCCGGCCCGCTCCTCGTCGGATCGGCGGCCATCACGGGGTCAGATGAGGTAGCTCGTGGGCGGATCGTCCTGCCACAGGACGGGGCGGCCGATGCGGAACGCCTCGAGGTCGGCCGCGGTCGCGCCGTCGAGGGCGAGCTCGGAGAGGCAGCGCCCCAGCACCGAGGCGAACTTGAAGGCGTGCCCGGCGCCGATCGCGAGCCACACGCCCGGCGCCTCGGGCAGCCGGTCGACGACGAAGTCGCGATCGGGCGTCAGGGTGTAGAGGCAGGTCTTGGTGAAGAGCTCGGGGCCGAGCGCCGCGGGCAGGTGGCGGGCCAGGAAGCCGCGCGCCCGCGCCAGGGCGCCCCGGTCGGGCTCGAAGCTGCGGGTCTCGGCGGACACCACCGGGCCGCCGACGTCCTGGGCCACCTTCACCCCCTGCTCGCCGAACACCGGAAAGCCGTAGAAGCACGGCTCGTCCATCCAGATCCAGATCGGGAACCGGTCCATGGCGAAGCGATCGAGGTCGCGGGCGGCGAAGTAGGTCACCTGCTCCTGGGTCACCGCGAGGGGCAGCCGGAGGCCGAGGCCCGCCAGCACCCGGTTGGACCAGGCCCCGGCGGCGACGACGAGCCGGCCGGCCCGATGGCGGACCCCGTCGACCGTGATCTCGACCTCGTCGCCCACCTGGGAGACGCCGGCGACCGCCGCCCGCTCGACGAGCGCGGCGCCGTGCTCCCGCGCCAGGCGCTGGTGCGCCGCCGTCGCCCGCGCCGCCGCCACCAGGCCGCCCCGCTCCTGGAAGAGGCCGGTCACGCCGTCGAGCCGCCGGAACTGCGGCCAGCGCGCCCGGATCTCGGCGGCCGCCAGCACCTCGAAGGGGACCGCCCGCGCCGCCAGGCTGGCCGTGTAGTCGGCCATCGGGATGGCGCCGCCGAAGGGGAACAGGTCGAGGCCGCCGCAGGAGTGGACGAGCCGCTCGCCGGCCTCGCTCTCGACCTCGCTCCAGGCGTCGTAGGCCGCCGCGGCGAGGGCGACGTAGGCCGGGGTGTGGTAGGAGAGCCGGATGATGCGGGAGTGGTCGTGGGAGCCGCCGCGGTCGTGGCCGAGGGCGAACTGCTCGACCCCCAGCACGTCGCCGCCCAGCCGCCGGGCCAGCCAGTAGAGCGCCCCGCTGCCGATGCCGCCGAGCCCGAGGACGGCGGCCTGCCAGTCGGTCTTCACGACGCGGCGCCGTCCGCCTTCGCCACCGCCCGCCCGGCCCTAGCGACCGCGCTCCGCCTTCTCGGCGTCGCGGGCGTCGTGGTCGTAGTACTCGTAGGCCGACATCGCCTTGCCGGTCGTCGAGCGCCAGGGACGCTCGGCGGGCGGCAGCTTGCCGAGCGCCCGGGCCATCGCCCGCACGTGGGCGGCCACCGAGCCGCAGCACGAGCCGATGAAGTCGACGCCGAGCTCGCGCGCCTCGAGCGCGTAGTCGGCCATCTCGGCCCGCGACAGCTGCAAGGGCTCGAGGCCGTGCGGGAACTCGGGCAGCGCCGTGAAGTCGGGGTCGTCCGCCGGCGTCCGGTAGGCGACCGGCTGGCAGGCGACGAAGCCGTCGACCGCGGCGCGGATCTCGCGCATCAGGGGCAGCGTCGCCGCCGGGCCGCGCAGGCAGTTGACGCCGACGATCTCGGCGCCGGCGCCGGCCAGCCGGCGGCAGCACTCCGCGGGCGAGTGGCCCTCGTACGATCGCGGCTCCTTCTCGAAGCTCATCGTCACCATCGCCACCTTGCCGGCCGCCTTGATGCGCTCGACGGCCACGAGCGCCTCGCCGAGAGCCGAGAACGTCTCGCCGATGACGAAGTCGACCCCCTCGTCGACCTGCCAGCCGAGCTGCCGGTCGAAGAGCTCGCGCACCCGGTCCGCCGACGACGGCTCGGCCGGGTCGTACTTCCAGGTCAGGCTGATATTGCCGGCCACCAGCGCGTCGCTTCCCGCCGCCGCCTCACGGGCGATGCGGACCGCGGCGCGGTTGATCTCTTCGACCTTGCCCTGCATGCCGACGGTCGCCAGCTTGTCGTCGCTGGCGTAGAAGGTGAGCGTCGTCAGCACCTCCGCCCCGGCCCGCAGGAACTCCCGGTGCAGCTCGGCGACCGCCTCCGGATGCGTGAGGCTCACCTCCGGCGTGAACGGCCCCGCCTGCACCCACCCCCGCTTCTCGAGCTCGAGCAGATACCCCCCGTCCCCGAGCACCGGCCCCGCCGCCAGCCGCTGCAGGATGTCTCCGTCCATGAGTCCCTCCCCCGAGAAAGCGGCCTCAGTCTAGTCGTTACGCCCCCCGCCCCGATAGGGGCAAGGCTCCTCCGGCCGCCGCTCCGGCCGCCGCTGGTGCAAGGTCGGGACGCCAGGATCCCGTCTGTCCGGACCGGTCTCGACGCCACCCGCGACCCCGCGCGAGCTGCTGGAGCGGGCCTTCGACCGGGCGCTCGAAGAGGACTTCGAGAACCGGGTCGCGAACTTCGACCGCCACGCCGCGGAGTCGGCCGCCCGCATCGCCGCCGAGCGCCGCCGCCCCCGGCCGCCCCGTCGAGATCCGCGACCTCGAGATCGCCGGCATCGCCGCCTCCCGCAAGGCGACCCTGGCCACCCGCAACTCGAGACACTTCGAGGGCCTGGGAATCCCCCTCGTCGATCCCTGGACGGCCACCACCTCCTGACCGGGCCACTCGCACAACGGCCCCCACACCCACTACACTCCCCCACGGGCGCCGCTAGCTCAATGGATAGAGCACCAGACTTCGGATCTGGCGGTTCGGGGTTCGAGTCCCTGGCGGCGCGCCACTTTTACCCTCTATTCTTCAATAGCTTACGGGCTCTCTTGCCCTGCGAAAAGTGAGGGCGCTCCGCCGTGAGCAGCACAAAGTCGGCACCAGAGCCCCCGAACCTCGCTCCTGAGGCGCGATTGGGTGCTGATCGACTGCCCGGTCTTGGGCTGGTGCCGCTGCCCGGTAAGGGCCGGATACGCCGGCAAGCCCCGGAGCCGGATCAACCCCACCTTCTGAAGTCTACTTCTGTATTCTCGCTTGGAACCAATCGAAAAACAGGTGCAGGGCGGCCCGTGAATTACGCTCGAGCAGGGGCACGATCGGGTCAGACCGTGGAATTTCCTTCTTGAGGTTAACATAGTACGCCCACGCAAAGGAGAACACGCCTCTTTCATACTTCTGGATCAAAGCTGCCCGATTGGTGATCTCGCCATTGACCACCGTCGCGCCGATAGCCTCCGCGAAGCACTGGTAACGGTCCCTGCTCGTCATGCCGGTAGAACCCCGGTTGTAGAAGAAGCTCGTGAAAATGCTGGAGATCGGAGCCTGGGGTGTGAAGCGTTTCTCCAGCGAGCCGCCGCAGGCCCCACTCTCGGCGGCGCGTATGACGAAGGGCGCGATATCTCCCTCGAGATCCTCGGGCGGCGCTTGCCGTTTCACGAAGTATTGCATTAAGCTCTCCGGCGTGCTGCCCTGGTGGCAGTCATCCTTCCCTTTAGTGGCTCGCTCTTGGTTCGTCATCATCCAACAGGCCACGAAGGCGCCGGCCGCCGAGCCCACGTCGCCGCCCCACGTGGCGAACGATTCATTACTAAGATCCACGGTCAGCTTGATGCCCATGCGAAACTTGGACTTCTCTAAGGTCACCGAAGATGCGGGACACGTCATCGCCTCTAGTCCGGTGAAGACATGCCCCAGGTCCGCCCCTTCAATCGTGACGGTGTTGTGCAGCGCCTCGAAAAGAGGCTCGCCCAGCTTATCTTTCGGATTGCCCAAATCAGGGCTGCAAGGGATCACAAAGTCCCAGGTCGGATCTTGCGCGGTGGCGCTCCACGGCTTGCCGTAATACATCTGGCGGAGCAGCGCCAGCATTTTCTTGGGTGGGAACCCTGTTTTGACCTCGGCACAGCGGATCAGTTGGATGTATTCGCCCAGGGTTCTCACGCCGGCGCCGGAAGCCGGCGGACAGGATGACGCCTGCGGGCTGGGCACTCTTTCGGTAAAGATTATGACATCCGCGCGTCGATACTGCGCCAACGCATCAGGCCGGACTTTCTCCTTGCACTCTCGGTCGCCCATGCAGAAACCCGTGCCCGCGCCTTCTGTCTCGAACTGCAAGTTGGCCGCCGGCACTTTGGCCGCGTCGGCCACGTATGACTTGAAGACGGCAGCCGTCCATCTGGCCCTCTGAAAAGAGAGTTCCTGGTTGTCCGGATCCGACGACGATTCAACGTCGGCGTGGCCGACGACCTTGCCTCGCAGTCCGCCTTGTCTTTGAGCCGTATACTGGTACTCCTTCGCCAGGGCCTCGAGCACCTTGTGGTCATCCTGATCAGGCACGAAGCTCTTGGTTCCAAAGTAGATGGATGCGACTTGATCCGCATAGAGATGCGCCTTGCCGGCCGGGTGCAGCTCGCTTTTGAGCTGGTCAGGGTCGTTCGCCTTGTGGCTAGGTTTGCCTGCCGCGCCGTCCTTCTTGGCGATCACGGGCGTCTCTGCCGAGCGAGGCCGGACGAGGCCCACGCCGCCCGGCTGAAGCTGCTTTCCTTGTCGTGGCGCAACCCCTTGCTGGATGGTGTGGATTAGCTCATGCGCCAATAGCCGCCGCCCCTCGCCCGTGTGCGGCTGGTACTGTCCTGCACCAAACACCACATCGCGACCCACCGTATATGCTAAGGCATCTATCGCACCGGCCGACTCCGCCGCCTTCGCATCCGCATGCACGCGTACTTGACTGAATTCGTGGCCGAAGCGCGGCTCCATAAAGACGCGGGTCGCCGTGTCGAGCGAGTGACCGGGTGAAGATAATGCTTCGTGGACGATGGGCGGTAAGACGGTCTGTACCAAGTCACTTGACGCAACGCGCTTGGCCTGCACGCGATCATGTTCCTGGCCCGGTTGCTCCGTCTGACTCCTGGGGTACCCTCCGCCGCAGGCGCAAGCGCGCTGTAGCTGCGGTGGGGGCATGCGCATCGCCTGTTCGGAGAGGTGGTCTGCTTCCTGTTCGTAGATGTTCCCCGCGGTATTGAGCGTCAGTTGTGCCTGAATCTTCACCAATGTTGGAGGATACACCGGTATCCGGCTGAAATCGTGAGCGACGCGGGACATTGTGTTAGTAGTTGATTCTCTTTCGACATCTTCGGTATTTGTTTTTAACAGCCTCTGTATGGCTTGATTCTCGATCGTGCGCTGCAAGTGGAGGATCGCCTTCACTTCACGGCTTTGCCCAAAGTGTGCCCGACCGAGTACGGTAAACTGGGGAGATGTAACCTGCTGAGGTACCTTCGGTCTCTGTGCAAAAATGCGCACGGTCAAGCTCCTCTGGTTCGATTACCAGAGGCGCAACTTAACTCGTCACCCTTCCGCACGAGGGCAGCATAGGCAACAGGCCCCTGGAGGTGCCCGAAGAGCGGTTCGGGACCGATTGGCTCGGTCAGCCGTGTGTCTTCGGTGGGTCGCTCAGGAAGCATGCTGGATTGGGCTTCTCGGCAGCCCATGCGATTCGCGGCGTCGCTGGGTGCGTAACCCATCCGCAGGTGAACGACCGGCCAGCCAGGGCCGTTTTGGCCTCGGAGTGGCAGGTCGGGCACTGTCAATGATCGATGTCCGCAGCCTGCGGCTATGCTGTGCTGAGTGCAGCATAGCCTTTGGAAAGGGGGTTGGGACTGCCATCGCTGGCTCGCGACGAGCGCTCGCCATCTGTCGAGCGGCTGGCTCCCGGGTTCCTGGCCAGGTACTCTGCACCGTACTGTTCCCTAAATACGTCTGTGCTGAATCTCAGCCTAGCATGCTGACTGGCGGAGGATCACGACGATGCAAGTGACCCTGACCGGCCCCTGGGCGGGCATCGTTGTCGTGGGACTCGGGCTCGTCTTGCTCTTTGCCCCCGCCAGGCTGTTGTACCGGAAGCACCGACTCGTAGCACGACGACCTCGACACGAGCCGCCGCCGCCGCGCTGGGCCGTGATCTTCTACCGCGTCCTGGGAGTGCTCCTGCTGGCACTCGGCGCGGCTCTGCTGTGGCGACCCTGATGCCGAGCGGCGGGGCGTCGAAAGCGCCGCTGCGCAGTGGTGATAGGGCCGGATCGCCTTCCTAGCCGGGATCTCCCGGCGACCGGCTCGCGCGGGCCGCGAGCTTCTCGACCACCGCCGCGGGATCCGGGAAACCGGCGCCGAGGACGATCCGGGAGAAGGGGTTGCCGCCGCGCGAGGCGATCACCTCGCCGTCCACGATGACGTCGAACTGGCCCGTGCGATCGGTGGGGGTGAGGGACGCTTCCGTTTGGAGGCGCTCCCGGATGGTGGCGGCGAGACTCGCCGCTCTTTCCCCAGAGCGTCCTCAGGTGCGGCAGAACCGAATCTCGATCTTCATGCGCGCGCCAGCCTACCTCAAGAGCCGGGGATACGGGCCAGCGGCGGTCCACCATGCCTCGATCCTCGCCGGTGGGTGGAGGCCAGCCGCCATCGGTCGACACGGCCCGGTCACCAGGCGGTCGATCCATGGCCCCTCGATCGCATCGTCCGAGAACATCGCCTTCGTGAAGGATGCTCCCGCCCACCGCCCGGGGAGGCATCGAGGCCTTCCTTGCAGCCCCGAGTAGTATCTCGGCATGGGCGTCGTCGCCGTGGGACAATCGCGGCTGCCGACGTCGAATCGGCCGCGCCGCGCGCCGGGTCGGGGCGTGGAGGCCGGCCGCCAACGGGCCGCGGGATCCGCGGCCGCGAGAAAGGGAGATCGCCATGAACGGGAGATCATTGCTTGCTTGGCTTGCGGGGCTCGCCCTGGCCGTCCTCGTGGCGCCCGCCGCGGGCGGGCAGGCCGCCGAGACCCTGGTTCTCTTCGACCACTTCGCCGGTGAGACGCCGGAGTCGATCCGCTTCGACCGCTCGGACAACGCCTACGTGTCGCTGGCCTTCCTCGGGCAGATCCGCAAGATCACGCCGGACCTCGAGCAGTCGCTGCTCGCCGTCCTGCCGCTCGGCCTGCCGTGCTCGCCCGGCGTTCCGACCGTTTCGCTCGGTCTCACGATCGACCGGCAGGACCGGCTCTACGTCGCCGTCTCGGCCTGCGATCCGGCCAACCAGGGTATCTGGAGTGTGTCGACCGAGGACGGCGCGATGGAGCTCGTCCACAACGCGCCCAGCGACTCCGTGTGGAACGGCATCGAGGCGGAGGGCGACTTCCTCTACGCCGCCGACACCTTCAAGGGCCTCGTCTGGAGAATGCCGATCGACGGCAGCGGCGCGCCCGAGATCTGGGCCGACGATCCGCTGCTCGCGATCCCACCCGGCAGCCCCTTCCCGGGCCCGAACGGGGTGCGCTTCTACAAGAGCGAGCTCTACGTCGCCGTCTCGGCAACGGGCAACATCGTCGCCTTCCCCCTCGAGCCCAGCGGCGCCGCCGGCCCGGCCCGGGTCCACGCCACCCTGCCCTTCCCCCAGGGCTGCGACGAGTTCGCCTTCGACGTCCACGGCAGCATCTACTGCACCACCGACCCGTTCAACACGATCGTGCGCCTCGACCCCGACGGCACCACGGCGATCGTGCTCGACGCGACGGACCTGCTGGACGGTCCGACCTCCGTCGCCTTCGGCCGCCGCGGTACGAACCGCAAGAACCTCTACGTCACCAACGCCGCCTTCCCCACCTTCCCCAACATCCAGCGCCCCAGCCTGATGCGGGTACGCCTCGACGTGCCGGGATTTCCACCCTAGGCTCGCGGTCCGCGCGAGCGATCACCCCGCCGTCGACGACGAGGTCGAACTGGCCCGGTCTCTCAGCGCTGCTTCTGATAGGTGCCGATGAGCTCCGTCTGCGCCAGCACGTGGCCCGCCATCGCTTCCACGAGCTGAGCGCTCGACGGCTCGCCGAGGTCGGGGAGGAGAGCGTCGAGGGCGTAGAGCTTGTGAACGTAGCGATGCCGGCCGATCGGCGGGCAGGGACCGCCGTAGCCGGTCCGCTTCCAGCTGTTGCGCCCCTCGCGGGTGCCGGGCGGCAGCTCCTTGCCGTGCGCGCTGGCGGCGAGCCGGCTCGCCTGCGCGGGGATGTTGTAGAGAACCCAGTGGACCCAGGTCATCTGCGGGGCGCGCGGATCGGGAGCGTCCGGGTCGTCGACGATCAGCGCGAAGCTCTTCACCCCCGCGGGCGGCGCCGTCCAGGTGAGCTCGGGAGAGACGTCCTGCCCTTCGCAGGTGTGACGCGTCGGAATCTCCCCGTCGGGCTGGAAATGCGGCGACCTCAGGATCATCTCGGCTCCCTCCGTGGTCCCCGGGGAGGACAAGACGGCAAGCAGCAGCACGAGCGCCGCCGCCGCGCGTCCCTCCGCGAGACTTCCCGTGCGACGAGTCTGCCATCGGGCCATGCTCGGAGCTCCTCCACCCGTTGCCGGCTTTATCCTAACCCTGCGGCCTACCGCGGGAGGTGCCCCGAGTCAGGTGCCGACCGAGGCGCGAGGGAATCCGCAGCAGGAGCGTCTCTTCGCTCACCCGGAGCGGCGGCCGGCGAGGCTGCGACGCACCATGAAGTGGGCGACGAGCTGGGAAAGGCTCTCCTGGGACCCCGGTCCGAACGGGTTGACCGCCGGGTCCTCGCTCGGGTTCGTCTTTCGGGAGTCGAGGGCGACCTCGAGGGCGAAGTCCAGGGTCCACGGCCCCCGCGAGAGGCCCGCGCCGCCCGTCGCGTGGCGCTCGGCGATGGCGGGAAAGAGGGGGCGCAGCAACGCGTCGGGAACGGGCGTCGCGCCGTGGTTGTAGCCGAGACGCAGCGCCCAGCCGGGCCCCGGGCGCAGCTCGACGCCGAGCGCAGCGACCCACTGGTCCTTCCACCCCATGGGGAGGGCGATCCGCCGCTCGCCCGGCGCCTGGGCCACGCCCGGGTTCTCGAGCTCGATCTCGACGGTCGAGATCGCGCTCGACCAGTTCACCCAGTCGACGTCGGCCACGGCGAGAATCCCGGAGCGAACCTGGTAGGCCACGCCCAGGCCCGCCTGCCGGGGCCAGGTCAGGCCGCGCATCCGGCAGTCGTAAGGCACCTTCCCCAGCCCCATCGCGGCGAGGTTCATCGTCATGCTGCCGCCGCCGAGGTCGAGCTCGGTCTCCGTCGCGTACGAGCCGCCGACGCTGAGCCTTCCCGACTCGTGCTGGAATCCCAGGCGCAGGCCCAGGCCCACGTCGGAGAGACCTTCGGCATCGAGGCCGAAGAAGAGCTCGCCCGGGCCGTCGCCGGCCGCGCCGCTGCCGTCGACGTCGGCGCGCACCGAGGTGTCCGGGAACAGCTCCATGTCCGCCGTCACGTAGCTGATCTGCAGGCTCGCTCCGACGGTCCAGTCCGGCCGCACCCGCCAGGCGACCGTCGGCGTGAGCTTGGCGTGCGCCAGGTTGGTAAGGGTGCGATCCGTCGCCGGTACCGCGCTGCCGGCGAAGAGGTCCGGAGGCATTCGCCCGGAGCCGGCGAGGGCGGAAAAGGGCGTCGCGAGACCTCGGTACTCGGCCCCCATGCCGCCCTGGACGAACAGCCCGACGCCGAGCGTGACGTCGCCCAGGGGATGGACGTAGCCGACGAAGGGCATCGGATAGCGATCGAGAACGTCCTCCGCCCGGTTGCCGAGCCGGTCCTCGTGCTCGAGCGCGGGGCTCATCACCCCCAGCGCGAAGGCGAGCTCGGGCCGCGGCGCGCGGCCGATGCCGGCCGGGTTGATGTTCATCGCGGAGGCGCTGCCCGAGATCGCCAGGTCGGCGCCTCCCATGGCGATCGACTCCGCGCCGAAGCCGATCATGTTCATCCCGTTCGAGCCCGCGGCCGGCGGGACGGCGAGGAGCAGGAGGCCGGCCAGCGGAATCGCCGCAAGGCGGAGAGTTCGGCGAAGGGTCACGTCGAGACTCCTTTCTCTTCCAGCCGGCGGTCCGAACCGCCTCAGTGCATGTGGGCCAGGACCACCCCGCACAGGACCGCCAGCCATCCGCCGGCGATCGCCGTGTAGTGGAGCGCGGCGCCCTTGGTGGTCATCACCCCCTGGAAGACCGGGGAATCGTCGGCGTCGGGATCGCAGCACAGGTGCTCCTCGCTCTTCGCACCGAGAATCCGCGGGGCGAGGAGGAAGATGAGGACCGGCACCGCGGCGAAGAAGACCTTGACGCCGAAGACGCCCAGGCGCGCGGCCCCGGCGCCGCCGTCGCTCGAATAGTGCAGCAGCACCGCGCGGGCGATCCCCGAGAGGACGAGAAGCCCGACGAAGACGCGAACCACCCCGCGGACCCGCGGAATGAAGTTCACGATGAACCGGTGCCGGTGCTCGTAGTCCAGATGCGTCTTGAGGACGGGCAAGAGGACGAAGGTCCCCACGAACATCGTGCCCAGGAAGACCACCGCGCCCAGGACGTGGATCCAGTTCAATGCGACGTCGACCGCTGCCATGTCTCGATCTCCTTTTCGACGGGAGGCCGGTAGGCCCACCGGTTGCCAGACGTTGACTCAGGGGCCCGCTCACACTAGGGCGCCCGCACGCCGCTGTCATTGACGGCCGGCAGGCGAGACGTTGATCGGCGTCAACGCTCTCCCCGGCCGGGGCGAGGGGCCCGGGACGGCGGCTACGAGCCCGCGGCGAGCTCTAGCAGCGCGTCCGGCTCGCGAATGAGGATCTCGCCCGCTCCCACCTCGATCACGCCCGCGGTGCGCAGGGCGCCGATGGTCCGGCAGACCGTCTCCGGGGACAGGCCGACCATGCCGCCGAGCTCTCGCAGGGTGAGCTCGTGAGGCACGCGGCACGGGCTTCCGCCGTCGCCGCCCGCCGCCCGCGAGAGCAGATAGCCCGCCAGCCGCGCCCGGGCGCCCGGATTGGCGAGGTAGGCCTGGCGCTGCTGCGTTCCCACCCACCGCCGGTAGAGACAGCCGGCGAGGTCGAACGCGAAGCCCGGCAGCTCGCGCATCAGCTCGCGCAGCTCGTCGGCGGCGATCAGGCAGAGCTCGCCCGCCTCGTGGGCCTCGGCGCCCGTGGCGTAGATGTCGTCGAACGCCGCCTCGAACCCGAAGAGGGCGCCGGACCCGAGCACCGCGGTGACGTGCTCGCGGCCCTGGGCATCGAGCTTGAGCAGCTTGACCGTCCCCCGGCGCAGGGCGTAGAGGTGGGTGGCGCGATTGCCCTCGAGATACAGCGTCTGTCCCCGCCGAACCCGATGGAGCCACATCCGCTCGCAGATCGGCCGCGCGGCGGCCGCGGGCAGCCCGGCCCGCAGCAGGCCGCGCCAGATCCTGCACTCCCGGCAATCCGCCGTACGGACCTTGCGCCCCGGCCCGAAGCCTCCACCCGGCGGGTCCTGCTCCCGATTCGGCATGCCTCGCCGATTATTCGCCGCGGGCCCCCGCGAGGCTACCCCCCGAACGGGTGGGCGCTGCGCTGTAGGATTCGGCGGTCGCCGGTCGCGACCCGGCGAGAGGCACTCTCACGCGATGCGCCCGCCCCCGAACGAGAACCGACGGGCCCTTCCCCGCCACCGTGCCGCGCTCTCCGGCCCGGCGCTGGCCGTCCTCCTCGCGCTCGCGCCGGGGCTGAGCGCGCAGGAAAGCCCGTGCGACGCGATCGACGAGCTGGCGGGGCAATGGGACGAGGTGGCGACCGCCCTCGACGAGGCCCTCGGCGCCGGCCTCACGGATGCCGACGTCGAGGAGCTCGAGGCGCGGATCGAGGAGCACCTGGGGCCCACGTGGGAGCTGGCGGAGCTGCTGGTCGACGAGGCGGAGGGCGGGGCCGCGGAGCTCGGCGCGCAGCTGCAGGAGGACCTGGGCTTCCTCGAGGAGAGCCCCGACTACGAGACGACCCTCGAGGACATCGACTACGTGATCGAGACCCTGGATCTCATCGTCGGCCTCTGCGACGAGAGCGCGGACGGCGACGAGCCGCGCGCCGGCGCGGTGGTGGCGGCGGCAACCTCACTCGGCAACGCTTCGCCTGCGCCGACGCGCCGTCAGCGGGCCTCTTCCAGAGCGGCCAGGAGCGCCTCCAGGGCGGCGACGTCCGCGCGGGCCTGCTCCGCGCCGCCGGAGGATCCGCGGGCCAGGGCTCGATCGGAGCGCATCTCGATGAGAAACCCGACGTGGTCGAGCACCGAGTCGAACTCGCGGGCCGAGGCCGCGCGGTCGCGAGCGGCCAGGTAGAGATCGACGGTCTCCTTGCGGTTGCGTTTCTGGCCGAGCTTGCCGGCGGCGAGGTGACCCGCCAGCGCGGCGTCGGCCGGGGTGACGGCGTTCCAGAAGTCCGGGTTCTTCTCGAACCGCTCGGCGGCGGCGGCCACGGCCGCCTCGAAAAGGGAGGGCAGGTCCGCGAGGCGGTCGCCCTTCCGGCGCAGCAGGACGCGCCCGGTCAGGTAGTTGAGAAGCGGGTACGGGTCGACCGCTCCGGAGGTCGCCACGGTCAGCTCGTGGGCCTTGCCATAGGCCTCGGTCATGCGCTCGAGCGCTCCCCTGCGGGCTTTCCCGGGGCGCATCCTGGCCAGGCGCTTGTAGCCGCCGCCGATCAGGCTCCAGCGCTCCGTGGTCGGGCCGAGGGCCAGGACCTGGCGCAGGCGCCGCAATCCGCCCTGCACGGTGCGCACGCTGCCGGTCCGTTCGCCCCACCGCACCTCCATGTTGCCGAGCTGCTCTATGTCCCGCAGGGTCATCGCGCCGTCCTCGAGCTCGATCGCCCGGCGGTAGTGGTCGACGGCTCGCTCGTATTCGGCGAGCTCGGCGTAGGCGCGCCCGAAGGCGGTCTCGACGGCGGCCATCTCCCGCCAGCGCGGCGGGAACCGGGGGTGCTCGTCCAGCCAGCCGATGTACGGGAGCCAGCCCGGACTTCCCGCTCGCGCCGAGCTCACGGAGTTGTGGAGCTCGGCCACCAGCTCGCTCGGCGCGACGAACCGGAAGTCCTCGTCGTCCCCTCCAGGCCGGCGCCCCACCAGGCGGTAGTGGGGATCGCCGTAGCACTGGTAAGCGCCCCAGGTGTTGGAGTCGCCGTGATCCTCGTGGGTCGTCTGGCGGGCGACGAGCACCGCCTTGCCGAACTCCTCGCCCGCGAGCATTCGCTCGTAGAAGGTGCCGGCGAAGGCGAGGGCGGCGTCATCGCTCACCGGCCAGCCGGCCGCGACGACGGCCCGCACGCCCATGCGGATGAACTGGGCGCCCAGGTTGGCCGCCAGGCGATGGTAGGCGCGCGGCCGGTCGCGCCGATCTCCGAGATCGTCGTCGATGTAGCCCAGGTGACAGCAGTTGATGAAGACCAGCTCGGGAACCTGGCGCATCTGGTTGATGACCGCGGGGGTCAGGAAGCGGTCCTCGCCGATGACCATGCCGGTCCGCTCGGGGTCGGTCGGATCGTAGTCGCCGTGGCCGGCCAGGTGCACCACGCGATAGTCCCCGGTGAAGAGAGTCTCGAGCACCCGCGCGCTGGACGGGCAAATCGCGTGCTCCTTGTTCGCCACCTGGAAGCCGCCGCTCTCCAACCGCTCGATCACGGCCCGGGCTTCGTCCTGGGCACCGCGCAGCTCCGGCAGGTGGCTGGGCGGATCGCCGATGACGACCGCCGTGGCGGCCGCCGGCCTGATCACCTCCGCCCGGAACTCCTCGGTGGCCAGCTGGCGGATCATCCCCGCCCGCAAGGACAGAGCCTGCGCCCCTCCCGATCGGTCGACCAGCAGCTCCCAGGGGAAGCGGGCGGTCTGATCGTCGACCTTCAGCTTCAGGTCCCGCTGCTCGGGCGCCGAGATCTTGAGGCGGTTCGGCAGCAGCAGCTCGAAGAGGATCTTGCCGACCCCGGCGTCATCGCGAAGAGTCGTCATCGCGTCCTCGATCATGCCGTCCACCAGGCTGCGGTTGACTGCCAGGGAGGTCGTCTCCGAGCGCGCGCGGTTGCCCTGGACCGAGAACCGCAGCTGCTCGATCTCGGGCTTCCGCGCTCGTTCCTCGGGGCTCACGTCTCCCGTGATCTCGAGCGGCAGCCACCAGCTGCGGTCCGGCTCGACGAAGACGCGCCGACGGCCCGCCGGCAGCGGCTCGAGCTCGCGGCTCACCGCCAGTCCTGGCCACGCCGCATTGCGGAGCACGTGCAGCGCCTGCACGGCGAGATCTTCGTACAGCTCGAGGAACGTCAGCGAGCCGATCCTGACCGGCTGGGCGCTCTTGCCGTCCGCGAGCAGCCGCGAGTTGGCGGCGCGGGTGCCCGCGACGATCGCCTCGATGCTGTCTTCCATGGCGATCCCGGCTTCGCTGGAGCCGATGAGGAGGCTGACGAGGTCGATCTCCCAGGGCGCCTCGACGCGGCCCTCCTCGGCGAGCTTGATCGCGTAGCCGACCACCGCCTGGGCGAAGCTGGTCGCCAGATCGCCCTGGCTGAGCTCCCCAGCCCGGCCCAGGCCGACGACGATGGCGCCGCGCCCCCCGGAATCCAGCACCACCTCGGAGGTGCCGATCGGTCCCGGGTAGCGCCCCAGGCGATGGCGCCGCGCAAGGCGGTTCTCGAGAAGCCGATCGAGGGCGAATTCCGCGCTGACGATCGAATCGCCCTCGTAGTGGCCGACGGCCACGGGCGCCGGAGCGAACGCCAGATCGCCGTAGGCGACGCGGACCCGCAGGACCGGCTCGGCCTCGACCTCGACCGAGACCGGGTCGTCACCGAGTGCGGCGGCCTCGAGCTCGTCGCGATTCGGGTAGACGAGCACGGCCTCGTCGGCATCGTCCTCGTCGATCGCGAAGGTCTCGCCGGCACCCCGCACCGCGGGGGCGCGGGCGGGGAGCCGATCCGTGGAGCCTTGCCTCAGGAGCTCGTCGATGGCGGGGAACGAGGGGGCGTGGTTGGCGAGCGCCCCGTGCTTGACCCCCGGCATGTAGAAGAGGGGAATGCCCGCCGGCGGACCGGAGCTCCACGGCACCCTCCCGTCCCCCTCGGCGGTGGCCTGGAAGACGACCTTGTCGCCGTCCTCGATCACGACCGCGACCGGCGTCGCCGGCGCCTGGCCGGCGACGTAGACCATCCGCTGCGGATCGACGGGGCCGGCCTCCAGCACCTGGCGCAGCCGCCTGGCGGCGCGCAGGCGGGTCGGGTCGGGCAGCGACCACCGGCCGGCGTCGACTTGCGCCAGCCGCTTCCAGAGCCCGAGGTCGAAGAAGTCCTGGCCGCCGTCGACCGGCAGGAGCTCCAGGAGACCGCCGAACCCGGCGACGATGCGCTGCAGCTCGAGGCGATCGTGGCGCAGGTCGACCAGGGCCAGCTGGCGGAGGACCCGCTCGCGGGCGAGCAGGAGCCGGGGGATCGTGTACGTGCCCCCGGTCGGCGTGCCGAGCATCACCAGGCGGCTCTCCGCCCGCTCCCGGAACGCCGTCCAGACCGATTTCCGCTGCGCCATCGCCGCCCGCGCCACCAGGCCGCCCATCGAGTGGGCCAGAATGCGCACGGGCATCCCGCTGCCCGCCGTCTCGCCGAGCTTCGCGTCCAGCGCCTCCGCGAAGCGGCGGCCTTCGTCGAGAACGGACCGCCGCCAGTCGTAGGGGAACGGGACGACTTCGTGCCCGGCGGTCTCCAGGAACTCGATCAGGTCGAGATACGAGCGCGCGATCGGGGCGTCGGCCTCGACGCCCTCCGCGTCGATCGCCAGGCGCGCGAGCCCGCCCTTGGCGAGGCTCGAGGGATCGGCCCAGATCCGGTCGCCGTCGACCCCGAGGTGGCTGCCCATGATGCCGGGCAGCACGAAGACCACCGGCCGCGGCTCGCCGCCGCCGCCGCGGAACGAGCGCCCGCGGACCTCGCGCGCCGTCGCGGCCTCGCCGAGGGGTCGGAAGCCGCCGGCCGAGTCGCCCGCCTCGCCGAGCGCGATCTCGAGCTGCTCGACCGACGTCGCGTTCCTGAAGTACTGGAAGTGGTTGACGCCGTCGCCCTGATCGAAGAAGAACCGGCCTCTGCCCGCGGTCCGCGGCGATCCGCCGTACATCGCCGAAGTGTTGACGACGAGGTCGTGATCCTCGCGATAGAAGAGGTCGGTCGCGAAGGTCTTGAGGCGCCCCCACAGGCCCCGGCCTTCGAGATCGCCGGCGATGACCGAGAGGTCCGCGTCGACCGTCTTGTCCTGCCGGTTGAGCACCCGGACCAGGGGAGACGTCGGCATCTGGGCTTCGAGGCCGGGCAGCTCGGCGGGGTCGACCCGCTTCTTGGCGACCGCCAGCAGGAGGGTCTTCACGAAGTCGTACGTCTGGCTGGCCTTGAGCGGCGGGATCCACCCGATCGCGTTGAGCCCGAGCGACAGGTAGCGATCCAGGCGGCCGGAGGCGAGCGTCGTGCCGCGCGCCGGGCAGGCCACCCGCACGAAGCGCCGAACGTCGAGACTCTTGCTCTTGAGCGCCCTGCCGAGGGCCTCCAGCTGGCGCCTGCTGGCGGCCGCCTGAGCGCCGTGATCGTCGAACTGCCGGAGGTCGTCTTCGTCGAAGAACGGACCGTCGGTGATCCGCCGGCCCTGGCACAGGAGCTCGCAGACCAGCCCCCCCCGGGAATGGCTGAGCAGATGCACCTCGGCTCGAGCGGGCAGCAGCGAGGCCAGCTCGCGAGCGTTCTGGACCGGGCTCTCGGTCAGGGTCCGGTGCTCGAAGGCGTAGACGCGGTCCCCGTAGCGCCCCTTGATCCGCTCCCAGACCTCGGTCCGGCCCTCTTCGGCCAGGCCGCCGAAGCTGCCTCCGGTGCGCGACGCCGTGCCGTGGACCAGGACCAGGATCGGCCCCGAGCCGTCCACGCCGCTGGGGCCGGTGATGCGTCCCGCGGCGGGCAGGTGGTTGGGGTCCGGACAGTGGTAGAGGCCCGGGCCCGGCTCGAGCTGGCCCTCGAGGTAGGCGGCGATCGCCCGGGCGCTCATGCCCGCCAGGTCGACGTCGAGGACCTTGAGCCCCTTCACGGCCCAGGCTCCCGCGCCGCGGCTGCGGGAGGCGGTGGGCCACGACCCGGGAACCACGAGCCCCCCGTCGCCGGCGGAGCGGACGCCGTGCTCCCCGAGGTCCTCCGCCATCTGGTCGACCGACAGCCACACCCGGACGCCGCCCTCGAGCTCGAGCTCGACGACCGAGTCGCCGGCGACTCCCTCGAGGACGACCTCCTCGCCGGCGCGCGAGTCTTCGACCTGCACGACCTCCTTGACCTCGACCCGGATCTTCGGACCGAGGACTCGATCGACCTTCCGGCTCGCGCCGAGGTCGTCGCGCCGTCCCGGGATTCTGAGCGTGGTCATGGATCACCTCCGACCGGGTCCGGCCGTGGCCCCCCGCCCGACCCGCGGTGCTCGAGGCCGCCGACAACGCTCGCGACCTGCGAGTGGTTTGCCTCATGATACGTCACCGAGAGCCCGGCGCGCCGACGGCGAGCCCCTTGACCCGGCGGCGGGCGTACGCCGATACTCGCCTCGTGCCCCGACTCATCGCAGCGCCCGCCGTCGTCGCCGCCGCCGGCAGCAAGCCCAAGGTCATCGAGGAGTACGTCGGACGGGTCAACTCCGGCCACGAGTCCGTGTCGGTGGCGCGCATGAAGTCGCCCGCCGGGTGGGAGGAGCCGGGGCAGCGGCCGGAGTTCGAGGAGGTGACGGTCGTTCTGGCGGGCCTGCTCAAGGTGGAGCACGAGGGGGGCGCGATCGAGGTGCGGGCCGGGCAGGCGATCGTCGCGGCGCCGGGCGAGTGGGTGCGCTACTCGAGCCCCGAGCCGGGCGGCGCGGAGTACGTCGCGGTCTGCCTCCCCGCCTTCGCGCCGCACACCGTCCACCGGGACGCGAGCTGAGAGCTCGCGCGGGGTCCCCCGCGGGCGCCGCGCCGCGAGCGCGGTACATGCATGACCTACAATGAGCCGGCATGCCACCGCCGCCCGAGCCGCCGCCCCGCTCCGCCCTCCTGCGCGAGGTCGGTCCCGGGGCCGAGATCGCGATCCTGGCCGGCTGCTTCCTGCTCTCGGGGGCCGCCTCGCTCATGGACCAGGTCGTCTGGCTGCGCTACCTGAGCCTCGTCTTCGGCAACACGACGCTGGCCGCCGCGACCTTGCTCTCCGTCTTCATGGGCGGCCTGGGGCTCGGAGCCCTCCTCTTCGGCCGCTGGAGCGACCGCCTGCGCCGGCCGCTCGCGATCTACGCCGCCGCCGAGCTGGCGATCGGCGCCATCGCCCTGGCGTCGCCCTGGACGATCTCCGTCATCGACGCCGCCTACGTCGCGGTCTACCGCGGCTGGGGCAACCAGCCGCTCGCCTTCGCCCTCGGCCGCACCCTGCTCGCCGCCCTCGTCCTGCTCCCGCCCACCGTGCTGATGGGCGGCACCCTGCCGCTCATGCTGCGCGCCGTGACGCCGGCGGCGCGGCAGGTCGGGCGCACGAGCGCGCTCTTCTACGGCATCAACACGGCCGGCGCCGTCGCCGGCACGGCCTTCGCGGGCTTCGTCAGCATTCGCGCGGTCGGCCTCTACGCGACGCTGCAGCTCGCGGCCGGCGCCAACCTGATCGCCGCGCTGCTGGCCTGGCGGCTGGCGCGGCCGCTGGCGCCCGCGGCCCCCCCGAGGACGCCCGGCTTGAGCCCGGCTCGCCACCGGCTCCGGGCCCTCTTCTTCGCCATGGGGGCCACGAGCCTCGCGTTCGAGGTGCTGTGGACCCGCATCCTCGTCTTCCACCTCGGCTCCGGCGTCTACGCCTACAGCCTCATGCTCGTCCTCGTGCTGCTGGGCATCGGCCTCGGCAGCCTCGCCGCCACCCCCTGGGCGGACCGCGTGGCGTCGCCGCTCGTGGCGCTCGGTCTCGTCGAGCTCGGCATCGGGCTGTGGATCCCGTTGCAGGTTCTGCTCTTCCATCGCCTCGACGCCATGCTCCTGGCCGTCGGCGCCTGGGTCGGCCCGACGACCTTCGCCGGCATCAACGGCATCCAGCTGGCGACCCTCCTGCCGCTCCTGGGACCGCCGACCCTGCTGATGGGGGTGAGCTTCCCGCTCGCCGTCCGCGCCTTCAACCGCGAGCTCGGGCGCCTCGGCGGCGACGTCGGACAGGTCTACGGCGCCAACACCCTGGGCGCCGTGGCCGGCTCGCTGGCGGCCGGCTTCTTCCTCATCCCGTGGCTCGGTACCCAGAACGGCCTGCTCGCGACGGGAGCGCTCAACGCGCTCATCGGCGCCTACCTGATGTCGCGCCGGGATGGCCGACGCCGGTGGCCGTGGGCTGCGCCGATCCTCGTTCTGGGGCTGGCCGCGCTGCTGCCGGCCGACCGGGTGATCCTCGCCGCCGGCCCGTTTCGCGACGACGCCCCCGGGGCCGTCGTGTACTTCCACGAGGACGCGCAGGCTTCGGTGACCGTCCGCCGGCGCGAGAAGGACGGCCAGCCGTACTACGCGCTCGAGCTCAACGGCGTCGCCGTCGCCGGCACCAGCCCCGAGCTCTACGCCGCCCAGAAGATGCAGGGCCACCTGCCGCTGCTCCTGGGCGGCGGCACGGATTCCGTCGTCCACATCGGCTTCGGGACGGGCGGCACCGCCTGGGCGGTGTCGCGCCACGCGCCCGCGGACGTCCTGATCGTCGAGATCAGCTCCGAGGTGCTACGCGCCTCCGACACCTACTTCCCGGCGCTCAACCACGGCGTCCTCGACCTGCCCGAGGTGCGCGTCGAGGTCAACGACGGACGCAACTTCCTGCTCGCCACGGCCGAGCGCTTCGACGCCGTGCTCTCCGACTCGATCCACCCGAGCTACGCCGGCAACGGGTCGCTCTACTCCTACGAGTACTTCCGCCTGATCCGGGAGCGCCTGGCGCCCGGCGGCGTCGCCTCGATGTGGCTGCCGATGTACTACCTGACGCCGCGCAACTACGCCATGATCCTGCGCGCCTTCCGGGACGTCTTCCCGCACGTGGCGGTGTGGTACGAGCCCAGCACCTTGAACGCCTTCACCATCGTCACCGGCAAGCTGGCGAGCGACGGCTGGGACGGCGAGGTGCTGGAGCGGGCCTTCGCGAGGCCGGAGATCGCCTCCGAGCTCGCCGACCTCGGGATCGGGCGCCCCGCCGACCTCGTGCCGCTGCTGCTGGCCACCTCGGCCGAGCTCGACCCCTGGCTCGCCGAGGTGCCGCCCCACGTCGACGACCTGCCGGCCGTCGAGTACGAGAGCGGCACGCTGCTCGACCGCAACGCCCCCTGGCTCGAGATCTTCGGCCGACTGCTCGCACTGCGCCCGACCGAACCGCCGGCGGCCTACGTCAGCTCCCTCCCCGCCGCCGAGCGCGACCGGGCCCGCGAGCTCTACCGCGCCCACGCCGCGACCCTCGAGCGCCAGCGCCGCTTCCTCGCCAGCGAGCTCCGGGCGCTGGCCGAGCGACGTGATTGACGGAGGCTGCCGGGTCACTCGGAGCGTCGCTGCCGGGCGGCCATTCCGTCGCTTTCGAGATCCCGACCGTAATACCGACCGACTTGGCTGGAGACTCCGGCGCACGCCGCAAGGACGGGCTGGGTAGGGCGAACAAACGGATCCGTCGCCGCTTCGAGGGGAGGCTCCCGTGACGCGCTCCGGCGTGAGAGACGCCGTTGCGCCTTGCCAAGGGCCTGGCACCCTGGCCGTGCTTTTCTCCTTACCCAGCCCGTCCTTGCGGCGCTCGCCGGAGCCCCAGACGGTTCCGGCCGGTATTCCGGTCGGGATCTTGAAAGCGATGGAATGGCCGCCCGGCCAGCGACCTGGCGCAGGCCCTGCAGCCTTCCATCCGCGGCTCAGTCGGAGCGGACGGGCTCGGGGGTCTCTTGCTTGGGGACTTCCCAGTCCTGGGGCTCGATCTGCTCGGCG
>Ga0224512_10001337_pt1 | contig 23893 bp, 29 predicted proteins | sample SF_May12_sed_USG_4_FD_169103 | JGI IMG/M metagenome (GOLD analysis project Ga0224512, IMG submission 169103) | Sediment microbial communities from San Francisco Bay, California, United States - SF_May12_sed_USGS_13 | ecosystem: Environmental > Aquatic > Marine > Sediment | place: USA... | reverse complement strand
TCTTCATCAGAGTACCAACATTCATGAGGATTACCAGTATAGATTCCACTGGTTCCTTTTACGTATCCATCCATACCATCAGAAGTAGATTGAGCATAAGCTTGTGTCATTGCAGTAACAGAGACCACAGATACTAACGTAAACATTACAATAAGAGAAATTTTTTGCTTTTTCACTTTTTTAGGGTAAAGTTAAGATGTTTAAAAAGATATATTATTTTAATTTAAAAAATATGTTACTAATGTAAATCAAATTTCTATAGATTAATATTTTACAGGAGAAAAATTAAATAAATAATATTTTGCAGAAAATATCTCTTTTTGACACATTCAAGTTGACAAATCAACTGACAGGTAAAGCAAAAAGACAAAGAAGAATTATTAAAATAATCGGAACCACAAAAATTCCGGAACAACGAACAAAAGTAGAAATTTCAAAAAAGATCAGCATAGAAAACAAACAATCTTGGAAAAATATGTATTCTGGGGTGTATGACGATATTGAAAAAATATTACTGCCTCAAAAAATAATTGAAGAAGAGGGAAGAATTCCAATCAAAAGAGGGCCACGTTTATTACAGAATAAGGGTACAGGGTACTACAAGTTAACCAAAACAGGAACATTGTTTTTATTTTGTATGGAAGATAACAAAGCAGAGATAGACTTTACAGAGTTTACACAACAACATGATCTAGGGGAAGAATTGAATTTACTATACCAAATTAGTCCTGCTTTGTGTTTTTTGTTATTAGAGAAATATGTGTCCACATGTTGTATGAAAGGGGAAGACATAGTACCAATAACGCTTGAAAACATTGGTAAAATAACCAAATTTACATTAAATTGTAGTATAGATTTTATAAAATCAATGTTATCACATAATAAAGAAAATCAAAGAAAAATACTGAAGATTTTGTCGCACATAGATCGCCAAACATTAAAATCAGTTACCTATTGAGATTGATCGAATGGGTGGTTCAAAGAATGTCTATGCTTCTGTTAAGGCATACAGTAAAAGAGGCAAATTACTTGCAAAAGCTGATTTTCAAACCTTGGCGGAATCAAGAGATTTAGAAGAATTAATCACTAGAATCAAAAATACAGTTTATGCTGATTCTGTGGCAGATGTGCAAAAACCATATACTTCGCAAAATATCGAATCAGCCCTAAGAAGTAAGTTAGCAGATATTCATTATTCCATTGCAAAAACATCAGGAAACTCCGGCGTCTTGGATGCATATTATATGAAATTCATCATAACAAATCTAAAATTAATTCTTAAAGGTAAAGTACTAGGCAAATCTCAGGAAGATCTTGAAACTCACATAAATCTCCATGCTGAAGAATTAATCAAACAAAGAGACATTGTGATCAAGGCACTGGTTTCAAAAGATCTTGAAGAGGCGGTTGCAAGTTTGAATTCAGTTCAATTTGGAGAAGAGATTGCAAAAGCTGCAGCATTATACAATGAAAAAAAGAATATACAGATTTTTGACACATATTTTGATAAAATTTTGTATCAACATCTTGCCGGTGCGATGAAGAATTATTCTGACAAAGAAGCAACAAAACTAGTTTTAATGGACATTGACTTTTACAATATTTTGAGTGTGATTAGAGGGAAATTCTGGGGATTGCAAGAAGAGCAGATCCAAGATCTAATTATTAGTACTAGTCCTCCTGCTAAAGAATTACTTGGCAGAATGACGGCGGCAGCTACAGTGAGAGATGCATTCAATGAATTGTCAAGTACAAAATACAAGGATTTAGTTCCACAAGTAGAAAATGAATTAGATGCCATAGCAGAATTTGAGAGAGCATTTGAGATGGCAATATACAGTTCATCGCTTAGGTCATTTACAAAGATGTTTAGTTTTGCAACAATTGTGGGAATTACCAAGCTTACTTCATTTGAAGTCAGAAATCTAGCAGCTATTGCTTTTGCAGTCGAACAGAAAATTCCGACTGAGATCACCATGTCAAAGTTAATCCTTGAAGAAGAATAGGATCATAGCATGTTTAATTTCCCAAAGAAAAAAACCGAAGTCTCTACAGAAGTTTTAATCAGATTCATTTGGGTTAGTTCATTTTTGGCAATGATTTTCACATTGCCACCATTGGCATTGTTCCTAGGAATTTACTTTTTGACAGGCGAACTAATCATAGGTGCAGTAATTGGGTTTGGGGTTCATTTCGTGATATTAGCATTTTCAGGAAGAATTTCAAAGATCATAACCAAAATTATGAGTTAAACTAAAAGAGCAATACAGGAAGGTAAAGTATCATGATGGGAGACAGAGATTTTCGAAATATCATTAAGAGTGCAGTTGAGTCTATTGGAAAAGAGTTAGAGATTCAGGTCGACTCCAAGGATATTCAGACCATTCATCTTCATGAAGTAGTTCAATGTCTTAGACGATCATACTATGACAGAGTAGATCCCCAAGAAGTTAAAAGAAGAGGATTCAATGAGCTTCTATCGGGATTACTAAGGAAACTAGAGTATGGTAGTGAGCCAAAAGAATTTGTCATAGAAAATATCAGGTTTAAAGGACAGGCAGACATGATAGTTGATGACACTATTCTTTTGTTCAGACCAGCAGCAACAGAATTGGAAAATCCTCAGGCAAACGATGTTTTGTATCTTAATGCATGTATGTGGATATATGAAAAGGATGACGGAGTAATAGTATACATTTCAAGTGATAGAAAGGAAACAATGTTCTCACTGACTCGAAACAAAAAGATGTTTGAGGAAGCAATTAGAAGAGTAAGAGTCCTAAATGATCTCCTAAAGGAGGAAAAATTGCCAATCTTAGAACCGTCTACGGAGTGCTTAGAATGTCAATATTATGAAAGATGTTACATGAAAAAGAATAATTCCAAACAGTTATCTCTAGCTGAGATGTTTGGAATGGGCAACAAAAAATAGTTAGACAAACGAAAAATATTGTAAAGGAAAAATTCCTTTCGGTTAATCTAGTGGTTCTGGATGTCCTTTACCACGAAGAGCGAAACATACTACTGCTAGTGCTATTGCGACTCCTAATGCTGCGCCATATGCAGCCATACCTGCTTCTGCCATTTGATAAAATCCCACTAAACTGGCTTTTATAACTTTGCCAATATTTTTTATTTAAAAACAAAATATCGTAATTTTTCAATTTTATGATACTATACAAATTTACTTTATGAATTCAAACGGAAGTTCATTTTCCTGGCCACTAGTCATAGAACTGAGATTGTAAAAGACATTACCGGAAACTCTCCAAGTGTTTGTCCCATCCTCAAAGTTACTCCACAATTCAGGGGTGTTACCGGTATTTTTCAAGGTTATTTTATCTCTGAGGACAATTGAGTTTTCGCCTAGAAGAGTATAGTAGTTTGATCCAAACTCTACCATTCCCTCCGGTCTACTTCCAATTTCGCCACCTGAAATTTGTTCATACTCAGAGTATCCCGTTTCAAACAATTGGTAGTCCATAGTTTGGACTATTACAGAACGTGGATTAGGATTTGAAATTTTAAATGCAATTTCAATTGTTGCTGAACGTTCGGAGATTTTTGAAACCGAAATGTCCTCCAGTTCAATTTCTAGTGGCTTTACCTGCTCAAGAATCCGAGTTTCATTAGAAGTTTCTTCAGAAGATGAAACTACCATCGTAGGCCCTACCAAAAGAATCCCACCCAACACCAAAGCAAGTGCTGCAACTGCAATACCAACAAAGATTTTAGGATTCATCATACTTCGGTTTTTCCTTCACATCTTAAATGTTAAGATGGTTATTATACCATTGGGAGCAGAAAAAAATAATGCAGTATTTTCAGGCAGTTCAACAAGGAAAGATTAGAGCAAGTAAATCACAGATGAAGATGTTTGATGTTGCTGGATTTGCAATGTTAACTTTGACTACCAAAAAAATTGATGGAAAATTTCATCCGGTAGGAGAAGAAGAGTTTACAGCGGTGATTAATTCTCCGGACGGACATGTGGCAGTGATTGTAGATAAGGATGGATTTACAAAGGCCCAATCAAAGGCCTTAGAAAAAGAAGAGGCCTTGTCAATTTACAAAAAGCTCCGAGATGCGGGTATTGAAGAATATCCAGAAAAGGAGATTCAAATTTGGTCTGAAACAAGACTGACAATTCAAAACGAAATACAGAGATAATTATTTCGAACCAAGAATGATTTCTGTGCCTACATTATTGCCATTGATGGCACTTTCAATATTTTTTGGAGTTGCTTTTAGTATCCTTGTTTTAATTTTGGAACGCTCTATAATTTTTAGAGCTACAATATCCATCAAATCATATCCTCCAGCAACGGAATCCTCATGAACTAGCATATTTTTCAAATTCTTGAGGTCAATTCTTCTAAATTTTTTTGCATTTTTGAATTTGTTTGGATCCTTGTCATATACACCGTCAACATCAGTTGCGTTGAGGAATTGTTCAGCTTGTACTTTTTCAGCTATCAAAGCAGCAGTGCCATTGGTACTTTGACCAGGATGCAGACCGCCCGTGACTACAATCAATCCATCATCAACTGCATGTCTTACTTCTTGCAAGGTAGTTGGCGGATGTGAATATGCCTTGTTTTTCAGGGCATAAATCAGCAGTTTTGCATTGAGTCTTGAAATTTCAATTCCCAATTCATCAAGAGTCGATTCATCAGCGCCTGAGGATCTTGCATGAGAAATATAATGTCGTGCAATGTTTCCACCTCCGGCAATGATTATTGGCTGACAAACTTTGCTAATTTTTATTAAAAATTCAGCATAATCTTTTAAGACTTTGACATTATCTATGCCAAAAATCCTTCCAGACAATTTAATTACAATTCTTTTTTTCACTTCAGATCACCAATAACTAATTTTGCGGCAATTTCAACTTTCTTTCTGTTCTTTGCATGAGTATAAATTCTAAGAATATTCATAAAGCCAGAAATTGCAGAGACAACTGGAATTTCTGAAATCGGCATCTCTTTGGCCGATGATTTGCCATTCTCATTTGAAATCAAAATTACAGACTTTGATTCGTTTTTAGATGGTGCAAGTGGAATTGACGGAGTTACTGAACTATCCACAAATATTTCGTTTTCTTCAACTTTAGATTTTTTAGAAATTGTAGATCTTAGTTCATCAGTTCTTGTTTTTTTAAGATTAGTCTGACTGGTAAATATTCTCTCAAAAACACATTTTAGCAATTTTCTATTTTGATAGTCTTGAGCAAATTGTCTAGCACGTTTTAACTTTGTAGATTTTGATGAAACTAGAGTAGATAAAACGTATTCATCAGTGAGTTTGACAAACTCATTTAGGTTAAAGGTTGTAAAACCAAATTCGTCATCAGATAATCTTAGTGCCTCAAGTAGCATTACTTCTGCTGCACGTACGGTTTTATGGAAATAAACAGCCTTAAACATTTGGTATCTAGAGTGCATCATGGATTCAAAGGAATACAATGCCGATCTCTCTAAAGCCAATTTTTTCTTGTGTACATCAAGGGACTGTGTGATTCTCTTGTGATCAATTTTTGCATGCTCTGCTCCTGTAAAATAACCATCTCTAAGTAAATAATCCATCATGTCTGCGCTAAGTGCACCTGAAACAATTTCATTGAGATACTGAAATTTAGAGTTTCCAAATGCAATTTGAGTGACGAGTTTTTTGTCGTGACCGTTTTTTGATAACATGTCACCAATTTCAGATTTTAAAATAATCTCTTTGCCAAAATCTTCATGAGATATTTTTCTTTCCTGAATAATTTCCTCAAAAAGATGAGAAAATGGGCCATGCCCTATATCATGTAATAGTCCGGACAATCTTAGAATTTCAATGTCATCTGATTTCAAAATTTCTTTTTCATTTAATGCATTGCCTGCTTGGCTTGCAATATGCATTACCCCTAATGAGTGCTCAAATCTTGTGTGCTGAGCTGCAGGATATGTCAAGTGAGCACCTGAGAGCTGTCTTATCCGTCTTAATCTTTGAAAGATTGGATTGTCAATGATTGATAATTCGTCATCATATACACGAATAAAATCATGAATGGGATCAATTATGTCTGAGTAGCTTTTTTTCATAGCCCTATTTTATTTGAAAATGTTTTCATGATTTCTTTGTGTACTTCCTCTTTGGATTTTGATGCGTCAATTATTTTCCAATGTTTTTTATTGGCAGTGAGGCGATAAATTTTGGAGATTTTTCTCAGGAAATCTTCATTTTTTTCAAACGTGTCTCGGTGAGTTTTTTGTCTTTGAAATGATTCTTTTTGGGTAACATCAAGTAAGATTACAAGATCGGCCTTTGGCAGACCAGCATCAAGGTTCTCAAGCCATTTTTGGCTCATGCCGTTTGCTAATCCATAGACCAGATTAGAGTGATAGTACCTATTCATAATCAAGACAGAGTTTTTTTCTTGGGCTGTCAAAAGCTCATCTAGTTTTTCCCACCTGTTTGCAGCCAGCAAACAATGAATTACTTGAGGAGAAAATTTTCGTTTTCCATCTAGATACTTTCTTATTTCTTTGCCTATTGGAGTGGTATAGTCTGGAAAATGAAACAGCTTTGTTTTTACTTTTCTTTTTTTTAACGCTTTTTCCAGTAAGATTGACTGTGTTAGCTTTCCTGCCTGGTCTCCGCCTTCAATTACAACTATCATATATCAAAATAGGGGGAACTGTTTGATTAAAAATCTATCAAGACATGTATTTAGATAGTAACATGATATGATTTCACAAAATCTATTTGTGTAGAATAATTAGTCAACACCAGAAATGTAGCTGCAGTCCATGGTTAACAAATCATAACATTGGTAACACAGAGTCTAAAAATGATACTTAGAAATAATATGTGTCATGTCTGAGAATCTCCACATTTCAAAAGAATTTCTTGAAGGTCAACTAGGCCAAACTATGCCAAAATCAGAGAAAAATGGTGGCCCTTATCCTGTACACGCAAAAAAATTAAGATGAGATGAAGTGTTCAGGCTGCACTTTGACTATGGTTATTCGGCAAGAAAGATTGCAGAGATGATCAAAATTAATAGAAATACCATAAACTCGGACATCACATATTGGTATTCTCAACTTCAAAGAGATGATGAGAGAGTATCTGTTGAGGACTGGATAAACAAAATGATCTATAGATGGGAGACAAAACGAACTAGACTGATGGAGAAACTAGACAAGGCAACATCCCTTGAGGGTTTTCTAGTACTTGAGAAGATGCTCTTTGAAATTGATAACAAAATTATTCAAATTATAATTAAGATACAGCATACAAATCAATCAATTTTTGATAGAACGACAAACATGTTCAACAATTGGCTTGAGGAACATGGTTACAAAGAAAGATATGTTTTGTGGGGTCAGACATTAAGAGTAACTTCTGGCACTCGAGAAAACATAAAGCGATTAATTCAATCAGACAAATATCAGAAATCGATCAGATCTAAGAATAATATTTCCAGATCAATCTCTCATATAACATCTTAAAAGTTTTAATTGGAAAAATATTTTTCATGGATATGTAAACTGACTGTTTTAAGAAAAGAAGATCAAGAAATCAGATTTTATAATTACAGAGACTACAAAACTTAGTGAAGATGTTACAAAGTTATTGATTGAGAAAATGGATTCAAATTTTAATGTTAAATACAATTACAAGAATGAAAAATACTCACATCAAATTAAAAAGAAAAAATAATCACACTAGTTTTTTAGTGTGAATGGGTTAACCCATAATTGGGCCATGTTTTTATTTAATTCAACAAATGCATTAACATTATCGTTGTATGTTTTGATGTTTTGTACGGTTGCATCAATTGTAGTTTTTACAAATTGATTGTTTACTGTGCTTGCTTGAACAATTTGCTTGCTGGCATCGGTAATTGCAGTCTTTGTTGGAGTTGAAAGATCAGTTGAAATTCCTGTCTTTTTTGCAAATTCCTGCTGTACAGATATTGAAGCATCAATTGTTTTTTCACATGTTTTCATACATTCTTTTTGCAAATCTGTCATAGCTTGAAAATACTGTGGTGTTATTTTTGAAATATTCTCAAAATATTTTTGAACATTTTGCTTGTATGTTGCATATGCATCATTTGATTGAGTTTGTGTGCTCATACATCAGCATAATTATTCTATTATATATACTATTGGTAATGAACGGTAATTATTGGTAATAAATGGATAGCAATACCAATATTAATAAAATAGATCATGGGATACATTACATGGTTTCCTATAGGACGAGCATGCAAATTGTTGGAGACATTTTGACTGTCACAGAAGCGTCAGGTCAGGATGGAATCAAAACAACTGCTCTAATCACAAAGGCCAATTTATCGCATTCCAGATTATCAAAACTGCTGTCAAACTTGACGGGATCTGATCTGATAAACAAAATTGAATTTGATGGAAAACATACATTTGTAATAACGCCAAAAGGAAGACAGTATTTGGAGTCTTATGCAAAATTTGCAGACATTGCACAATCCTTCGGGTTGGAACTTTGATCATTTAATTCAAAAAAATGGATCTTAAGATCAAAAATGGTTGTTGTTTTGGTGATAGCTACAATCATTCTGAGGAATGAACCTATTATCTTTTAAGTAAACTTGTTTGATAATTTTCTGTATTCCATAGTATTTGAAATCAGTTCAGAATTACTAGAGGAATCAATATTCTTTGGAATGCCTTACTACATGACGGGTAACCCCATAATACTTTTGGGTTCCGGAATTGTTTGGTCTGCAGCACATCTGTTTGGTATATAATATTTTCAATTAATCAAAGCTAAAATTATGAGATAAGTACTTCTGATGTTTTTTAAGAAAAAAATAAGAGATCCAAAGAATTCTAAATTTAACTAGTCCTCGTAAAAAATCCAGGACAGTCCTTGTATCTCTTCCCAACTTGATTTGTTTTGATTAGCTTGATTGCTCATGAATATGATTATTCAAGAAATGAATAAAAGTAGCACGAATGATTCATTCATCATTTTTCCAGTGTAATTGTATTGAATTGTATCACAGCAGGATTGAAAGAGATATTTAAAAAAGGAATGGGCAAAAGTTGGCCCATTCCTCGGACGGTATGGTCGGTTAACGGTTAGATGACTCCTACCCGCAGAATTACAAATTACTAATTGGAGAGTTTGCTTAAAAGAGAATAGTATCATTCCTCAGAATGATCTAAATACTATTTCTGATTGATGAATGATTGGAGCTGTCACCAAGGCAAAAAATAGTTGCGGATCTTAAGATCCCATTATCAAAATTCAGTTTTATGTTGAACAAAATTAAATAACTTTCACATTGTCAGAACATCATAATGGCTTGTAATGGAATTTGTCACAGGTACAAGGTAACAAAGGGGACAAGAACTGATTCTTGGTACAGGCAAGGTGCAAAGAGATGTACTACATGTGACATCTACATAAAATGGGAAGGTTTGTGGTGTCCCTGCTGCGGATACATGTTGAGAAACAAGCCCAAAAACAACCAGTACAAGCAGAGACATCGGAAAAATGCATGAGCTTCATGACCTGATTGTAATCCAGGCAAACCGTGCATTTGTAGAAGTGCAGACGAGACGTTATTGTGTATGAGCGTCCAAGTGACCATAGTAGGGTAATTGTGCACAGGGAGTCTCAATTATTGATGATGAGCCCAATCATACAGACTAAAGGTGATGCAAATCCGGCGTCGATTCCGGGAACTGACTTTCCAATTACCTAGACTGAATACTTTGAAACTGCCTTTTTTGTGGTTCCACAGGAAGGATATGTTAATCAGATTCTGCAGTCGCCGTTCAATCTTGCAATTATCGGGGCAATAATTGGAATAACCCTCTTTAAGAAATTCAGAGAGTCAAAATTTTGCACGATACGATCATTTGAATAAAAAATAATGCAGAGTTTACCTTCTGCGTTTTACTGGTGTTCTTGATCTGCTTGCAGGTGCTTTTCTTTTAGCTGAGACTGTCTTTCTTTTTATTTGACGTCTCTTGGCAGCTGCGGCATTTCTTTTTCTTGTAGCTGCTGCTTTTTTGGAAGCAAGGCTTCTCTTTCTTGCAAGTGCTGCAGATGATGTTGCTGTCTTTCTTTTAGCAGCAGTTGTCTTTTTCGGAGTTGCACTGCGTTTCTTTGCTGCAAGAGAACGTTTTCTTTTAGCAGCAGCCTTTGCTTTCGTCTCTGCCTTTAGTTTCTCGTTGCGTTTTCTTGTACGTGCAGCTTTTTTTGCAGCTTCGCTACGTTTAGTTTTTGAAATGGCCATTGCATTTTGAGAATAATTAATTCTCTTATGTGGTACGGGTCAGGATTAATTATGTTTGAGGGTTATTTTATTGACAAGAAATTTCATGGCAAATTCAACATAGATAAAACAATTGCTAACAAATTGCATGCGCTGTGTATAAAAAATAAATTTCTAAAAATAATGAAAGCATAGTAAAATCCTGATCAATAAATTACTGATTCTTACGTATTGCTTTTATGTCCATCTTCAAAACTAAAAATAAAAGTAGATAGGCGGTAGGTTTTTTCTCGACTAGTACTTTACAGCCATCTATTTTTCATTGGTTCATTTTATTTTAAAGTGAATTAATTATGTTCTCAAATCCTGATACTGATTTATCTAATCTTCCTGAGTTGAGATCAGTTAATCTATCAATCAACTTTTTGTATAAAAGATGATAAAGAAATGTAATTTCAACACCAAGCATCAGAATTCCGAAACAAAAACGTAGAGTATTCTCTTCCTGAGAATTTTATAATTATGAGTTGATTATGAATTTTGTAATTTGGAGTTGAAGTTTAGATGTATTGTTTTTAAACTTATAGTAAAAATTCAAAAGGAACAAATTTAGACAAATTTAAGTAAAATAATTAGAATGTCTTAATGTGCCTGGAACGTATCCTGATAAGGAATTTTTACAAACTAACAAACGTCTTGTCACTCTTTTAAAATTGATTAATGCCGATGGAATTGTAAATGTAGTAAAAAGAAAAGATTTGGAATCTGCTGACTTTGGAATACTCAGCTTGCTTCTCGATTTTGAAAATAAATTTGCGAATTCATTAGAGGCTAAAGAAATTTTGAAATCTCTTAAACCAGAAATTTATACGTCAAAAAAAATTAATGTTATCGGAACAAAACTTAAGGAGCGAAATCAAGAAAATAAAAAAGATTGACGCTGTATTTTTAATCCATTTTTAACCCAATCCGTAGTGCAAAATCTAAGCGCCTAACTATATCCCCATGCACGTTGTGCTCCCAGTCAAATTTGAACCATAAAAAACATCTCATTAATCACATTTTCAAAGTAACTTTAGATGTAAGTTTCATGTGTCAGAGAAACCATATCAAACAAGGCTTGAATTCCATCAAGGTTTATAACTAAAAATTGAGCATATAACACAAAATGGGACTTGTTAGTGAAGTAATCAAAGAGATTGGAAACAAATCAAGAGAGTTCTATGAATTTGTTTTACCACCAATTGACATGTATCGTGATGAGAATAGTCTCAAAGTAGTAATTGACATTCCGGGATTTAAGAAAGAAGACATCAAGTTGGTTTTGTGCCAAGACATACTTTCCATCAAGGCCCAAAAAACAGCAGATGAAAAGGAATCAGAGACATTAATTTCAAATCAGAGACCAAACATAATTGATAAGAAAGTCAGACTTCCAATTGATATCAAACAAGGTGAGGAAAAAATAGAGTCTGCAAAATATGAAAACGGTGTCCTTACACTAGTTATCCCAGTAGCAAAAAAGGGAAAAAATATCTCAATAGAGTAAAACCTAGTATTTTCTAAGTAATACAGAAGCTGCCATTATCAAGCCAGAGCAAGCCATTCCTGCAAGTCCTAGAGACTCATTTGATTGGAACAATAATGCAGAGCCGACAAAAATTGCTGATGCAAATATGCTTCCGCTGATTAAAGCCATGGGTTTTCTTTTTTTCATGTATACAGAAACCTCATCTCGGAGTTTCTCCATTTCAGGACCGAGTCGAAGTGCCGAATCAATTGATTTTGAGAAACTATCAAAGGAGATCTTTAGTTCTTTGATGTATGCGCCCATGATCAGGTTTTCTTCCTCGAGAATGTTTTTCAAGACTTTAACGAACTTGAAATCAACATTGTGTGTTTTGTAGATTCCCTCAATGATAGAGGCCATCCTCATGTACAAGGCCAGGTTTTTTGGCAACACAAACGGGAACTTGCTCATTGTTTGATTTGCAAGCTCCATTAAACTTTGCACCTCCATCTCATCAGGTTTGTTTCCGTGCATGGAACGAATTGAGAGCTCTATTCCCTTCTCCATGACAGACCTGTTGTATCCGGGGATTAGCATCCCAAGATCATTCATGGCATTAATGACTCTTGGTGGATTCTGTTCAACTAGTGCAAGATAGAGTCTAATCAGCTTGAATCGGGTCTCGTCATTTATTCTCCCGACCATTCCGTAGTCATACAGGATTAGCTTACCATCATCAGTTACCGAGATATTTCCAGGGTGGGGATCTGCATGAAAGATGGAATGTTTGAGAAGCATGGTAAAAAAGACCTTATGAACGTCAATGACTAGCTGCTCTCTGTCTATTCCTTTCTTTTCAAGTTCATCAACGTTTGTTATTTTAATTCCAGGAAGATATTCCATGGTCAGAACATTTTTTGAGGAATAGTCGTCATAAACTGACGGCACGACTACATTATCGCTTTGTTCCATGTCATTTTTGATTCTTTTAAGGTTTTCAGATTCATTGGTATAGTCCATCTCTTCGTGAATCGTCTCAATAAACTGGGACAGCATGGCCTTTGCTGAATAGCGCAGATTTGGATCAACAAACCTTAGTGCAAGAGGGAGGACTTTTTTTAAAACTTTGATGTCCTCTTCTACAACTTTTTCGATTCCAGGTCTTTTTACCTTGATGACAATCTGCTGATCTGAGATTGTGCCACGATAGACTTGTCCTAGTGATGCACCTGAGATAGAATTGGTGTCAATGTCATCAAATCTTTCATTTATTGGCCCAAGATCTTTTTCAATTATCGGTTTTACCTGATCAAAAGAAGCTGGAGGAACACTGTCCTGAAGTTTTGAGAGTTCCTCCAGATATGGTTGTGGCAATATGTCTGCCCTTGATGAGAGCCATTGTCCTAATTTTATGTAGACAGGTCCTAGTGAAATGAATGTATCAAGTGCTTTGCGTGCATTTTTTCTAAACTGTTCCAGATCTAGTTGTTTTTTTTCTTGATGAATCCATTTTTTTCTGTCCCTGCGTAATGCAAGAACTGATGGCAAAAGTTTGATGAGCACCTGGATTGTTCTGACAGTCGACATGAGTTACTCCAGATACTTTTTAATTTTCTTTGTTGCTGCATATCCCAGATATCCAGAAATAATAGATGAGGCCAATCCAAATGTCAAAGATGATTTTTTTGAATTTTTATTGAGAGATTTTGCAATATGTGAGCCACCAAAAATTGCACATGCCAGACCGACTAAAACTTCAGGTGCATCACTAATCAAATGTCCGATTGGATCTTTTCTAGGATCTATTCTGTCAGTATGAACTAGAAACTTGTCATCATATTCTCTAATGTGTAAGTTGCCGTAACGGTACTGCTTGTATGCCCCATTTTTTTGTCCAAGGAAAGTCTCTTCTGCTTCTTCTAGCATGAATTCACGTAGCTCTTTTGGAACTTCAATCTCATCTCCTGGCATGATCGCAAGATCTAGTAATTGCATATAACCTTACGGTACACAACTTCAGCCTAAGACCAAAAACATGCTGTACTTTGGTGACGGCTAGATTGAGTTTTGCAAATTAGCATTTAACGGTCACTGAGAATTTCTACGAGTTTGTTTTATGCAAATTTCACAGATGAAACAAGTGGTTTTTCCAAAAATGTGATTTTGCATTAATCAGAGATGCAAAAGTCTCTCAAGATTTTAGTCGATCTTTTGTAAACATTATGAAGCTGATTGAAAAAACTGCCAGCATTGCAATCCCTGTGACATATGCATAGTTTAGTCCTATGCCAGGATGATCTTCCTGATGATAGTAGTTGATCAAGAAAGTCGCAACCAGCAAAATTACTCCCACAACTGTTAGTTTCTGATGTGTCTCCAACAAGGATTAGTCTTATCAGTAACTATTATGAATTTAGAAAAACTACCAGAAATATTTATCAAAGTATTGCAACAGTAAATTTTCGATACTCTGTCAATAGTCATGCATTTACGATATTATATTTATGACATGATGGAATAACTATGTCAATTTACAGTTTTTGGAGATTAGTCTATGGATCAGATTTCATTTGAGATAGTTTGGCAATTACCTGCTCAAGCTCTGCTGCGTTTTCATCAATTACTTTTCTCATCACTGCAAGCTCTTCGTTTATCTTCTCCAGATTAGCATCATCGGAATTTTTGATTTTTTCTTCCAGTTCCTGCAGGACTTGTTTGTTGTATTGGTTGATTTTTTCAAGTTCATTTTTGTATCTCTCTAATTTTTCATACTGATTGGAAATTTCAGGAACTTCATATTTTTCGTTTGAGAGAAATCCCAAGGAGATAACAATGCCTCCTACGACCAAGACTGCAATGAGAACAATGACGCTTAATCTCAATTTAGTATCATCACTTTCTCTTTTAAGATTTAAAATTTAGCATCTATTCTGCCTTAATTGCTGTTTTTTTACGTCTGCGAATTATGTAAATTCCAATGCCTATTACCACAATAATTGGAATGACAATCATTGTCAAGTCAGGACCGGCTTCATCATCGTTTGATGGTTCCTTGACAAATATTGTCGCATCATATGGTTCAAAGATCTCATCTCTAACACCGTCCTTGTATCTTACAGTAATGGTGATGTCATGTTCCCCGTATTTTGGCTCGCCATTAAACTCGATTGGAATGTTAAATGGAACGGGGGCATCAATTTCAATTTCATCGATGAATTGGGTATTTGCTTTGATGTTGGAATCTCCACGAGGTTCAATGGTTACAAAACCAAACAATCCGTCTTCATTTCCTTCATTGATTATTTCCCCAATTACCATTTGTGTGCCAGACAATTCAATGACATCGACATTGTATATTGACAAGTCAATCATACCCTTAACATAGAAATCAGCGATTCGTGAAATGGTGTGTTGATCACCATGCGCATTAAAGTAAGTTATTTCAATTGGTGCGCGAAGTGTATCACCTTTCAGAGATTCTGGTACGTATACATTAAGATCAATTTGTTTTTTTGAATTTGGTGCAATTTCACCAATCTCCCAATTGGTGTTTAGAACCACAACATTCTCAATATTAGTGATAGATTGGGTAGTTGACGCCCTTTCGCTTTGTGTGTTTTGCAGTACAACATTGACACTTGAAATTGGTGCAGTTCCGTCATTTGAAATTTCAATTGTCACATGGTTTTGTTGCAATGATGTAAGGAATGGATCTAGTGCTCGCAAGTTTATTACATTTTCTCCGGTTACCTTAAAATCAAAATTCTCAAACGCTGTACGAACCCCTGATTCCCGTAGCCTGGAATAATCAACCTTGACGGTGCCGGGATACTGCTGTATTTTGATCCCGTTGCCTATATCAACAAAAAACGTCAGATGGAAATTTTCCCCGGCAAGAGCATTGGAAGTAGCATCAGCATGTATTACAGAGCCAGGTCCATCTGATGCTGAAAATCCAAGAGGAAGAGAGAGTTGTCCTCGGATTCCCGTAATATCCTGAGTTCCAACATTTGCCATTATTACTGTAAATGGCACATTGTTGTCTCCTGCATCAACTTCAAATTTTTCATCTATTGTTCCAAAGTAGGCATCAAGGAATTTTACATCTCCATAGTCCCTTTCAAAAGGAGAGTCGCCAAATCCCCCAGAGGTAATTTGCGCATAAGAGTTATCAAAAACAAATGGAGAGAGCCCAATTACAAATAACGGTAAGAAGAGTTTTACATTCATACTAAAACCTCCATTTCAGAAGGCTGCTCACCTTCAAATGCCTTACCGTCTTTTATTGTAATCACCTTATCTACTTCACCAAAGTGCTGTCTATCGTGAGTAACTATGACAAATGTCTGATTAAGTTTTTTTGCCATAGACTTCATCAGTTGAACAATTGTTTCTGAAGTTACAGAATCAAGATTGCCTGTAGGCTCATCAGCTAAAACAATTGATGGCTTGTTGATCAATCCCCTTGCAATTGCAACTCTTTGAGCTTGCCCACCTGAAATCTTGTTTGCACGTTTATTTATTTGGTCTTCAAGGCCAACTGCTTTTAGCAAGTCTCTGGCCTCTTTTTCAGCAACGCCATCGGTTCCTGCAATCTGTCTGGGCAGTAATACATTTTCTAAAACAGAAAGATCAGTAAGTAAGTTGGAAAATTGAAAGATAAATCCCAATTTTTTATTTCTAAATGAAGAAATCTGATCGTCATTCAGTGTTGTAGTATCAACTCCATCAATGAAGATCTTCCCACTCGATGGGTGATCTAAGAGTCCAATCATGTTAAGTAACGTGGATTTTCCAGAGCCGGAGCTTCCCACAATTAGGACAATTTGACCCTGCTCAACTGAAAATGACGCATTATCAAGTGCCTTTACTTTGCTATCGCCTTCCCCGTAAATCTTGCTAACATTGATGATCTCAAGTACTTTAGACAGTTCTCATCGCCTCCACTGGTAATAGCTTAGTTGCCCTATACGAGGGATACAGAGATGCAATGATTGCCAAAGCAAAAGAGGTCAAGGCAGTTTGAATGATCTTTTCCCAGTTGTAGCTGACCTCAAGAGGCAGGCTATTGTTAAATGACATTTTAGTTTCCTTTGCATAAACAGTGTAACCTAATCCTGCTGCGGTTCCCACTCCAGCACCAATTGCCCCAATAATCATTCCTTGAAAAATGAAGACTATGAGAATGTCTTTTCTTTTAGCGCCAATTGCCCTCATTATACCAATTTCTTTGGTCTTGCCATTTACAAGCATCATCTGAATTGTAAGAATTGCAAATGCAGATGACATCATTCCAAAATAGCCTATCATGCTAATCATTGCAATGCCAGATCTAAAACCTGCCAGTTGTTCTTCAGCTGATTCCTCTATTGTTTCGGCAAGAAAGTCATCATTAGGAAATGATTGTAAAAAGAATTCTTTTACTTCTAATGCTTTAGAAGGATCATTTAGTTTTACCATAAAAGACCCAGTATCTCCAGGTCGATTCATCATGTCTCGTAAGGTATCAATGTGTACAACAGCAGTATAATCAAATCCCTGACCTCCAGGTGACTTTGCAATTCCAGAAACAGTAAATCTTCTGATCTGATCTTCTCCGAATCTATCAACTACAAGAACTTTAACACTATCACCAACTTCGGCTCCGCCAAGATCCTTTGCCACATTAGATCCTAACACAATAGAATTTCTTGAAAAGACATAGCTTCCTTCTGAGACAGTTTCATGAACAGTAGATGCCCTGATGTCACGAAAGGGATCAACGCCAACTATTGGCACCCTAGTTTCTTCAATTAGTTTTCCATTTTTAGTCATATTCATTTCGGCACTTGACGAAAGCCGCGGTGTGGCGCCTTGAACATAGGGTATTCTCTCAAACCAACTTACAATTGACAAATCTGATTTGTCAATATAGTCAGCTTCATCAGTTACAAGAACGTCACCATTTCTGTAATTGCTGATATCTCTAACTATAGCATCAAAGAGTCCCTGAAATATTACAAAATTTACATGAATAACTAATATGCCAATAGTTACGGCTAAAACTGCACCAAGCAAACTGCCCTTCTTGTTAAATAGCATTCTTTTTGCTAGTTTTAGTCGGTAATCCACAAAATTAGTAAAATAGTCTAATATTTAATGTATATGATGTATAGTGTTAAATTATAGACAATTTTATATGATAATAGTAATTTTTAGATTCTATAGAGGAACTATAGATGATAAAATGGACAGTTTAGATATGAAAATTCTTGGCAGATTATTAAATAACTGCAGAGAATCAGACAGACAGATAGGAATAGAGTTGGGAATTTCTGGCGGGGCAGTACGTGCTAGAATTAAAAAAATGGAGGAAAGAAAAATCATTGAAGAGTTTTTCATAAAAGTTGAACCTACAGTGCTAGGGTATGGAGTGTTGTATTTTGTTGTGTCTGATGAAAATACAAATGAAATTTTAGACCAGATAAGTCTTGTAGGCGAACCATTTTTTGTTGTCCCATGTGTAGGCGGAATCACTGTTTGCAGTATCGTGGTAAAAGAGAATATGAAGCAAAAAATTCAGCTTGCAAGTAAACTAATGAAAGATGTAAGAGTTTTATCAATTTTTGAGGCAGAGAATCCAGGGTTTAATGCAAATCTTACAAAGACCGATTTAGAAATTCTAGAAGAACTAATCAAGGAACCTAGAGCAAAAATTGAAAAAATTGCTGAAAACACAAATTTGTCAACAAAAACAATTACCAGATGCATTGAGAAATTACAAGAAAATGATGGAGTTCAGTTTACAATAATTTATGATCCTACAAAAATTGAAAATTATATTCCTCATGCAATTCTTACCTGGATAGACGGAGATCTTAAAGAGACATTACAAAATATGAATAAGATATTTTCTGAATCATATTTGCAGATTCCATTTATTGCTAAAAATCAAATTGTTTTGTTTATGTATAGTGATAATATTTTCAAAATGGATGAAATAACACAAAGAGTCAGAACAGTTAAAAATGTAAAATCAGCGGATTTGTTTATTCCAAAAAGAATTTCATTTTATGTAAAATGGTTAGAAATAGCAATTAAAGAATTTAAAAAATCCTCCAAACTACATTTAGTTTATGAAACAAATTAAATAACAATAGTTTTCAAGATTTAGAATGAAGAAGAAAAAGATCTATGAAGGAAAAATTTTAGGTCTTAGCGTTTATGATGGAAAAATAGAAGGAAGAAAAGTAAAACGTGAAATGATAGAACATCGAGGTGCTGCAGCAATGCTTGCCTTTGATGAAGAAAAGAAGATTATTCTTGTCAAGCAACATAGATTTCCTCACGGATATGTTTTAGAAATTCCAGCTGGAACACTAGAAAAAGGAGAAGAGCCAGTAAAATGTGCATTTAGAGAATTAGAAGAAGAGACTGGATATAGAGCAAAAAAGATGATTCCTCTGATTACATACTATCCGTCAATAGGTTATAACACAGAGATAATTCATTGTTTTGTAGCCTCAGGATTGAAGAAAATTGCCGATTTAAAGCTAGACGATGATGAGATTCTATCTGTTGTGAAAATGGATTTGAAGAAATTATTAAAATCAATTAAAACTGGAAAAATTCAAGATTCAAAAACAATATGTGCTGTCTTGACATATGCTGCCAAGAAGAAACTTTATTGATCATTTATTATAAATTGGTTTTACAAGATCTGCAATATCAGCCCAAGACTGGGTAATTTTTTCATACATATACACCAAATCAAGAAATTCGATTGGAATTTGTTTTTTATTTCCTAATGTAGTTCTTAATTTACTAAGGTTTTGCTCATATTTTTTATGTAACGATATTGCTTCGATAGCTAAAAGTCTATCAGGTTTTGTAAATGCATCAATTGATTTTTCTGCAAGTATACTAAAATCTTTAACGATATCAAAAATCTTTTTTGAATGTTCTTGCGACAAAGATGAATTGTAGATAAAATTTGAGAGTTCAACAATAGAGTCACCGGCATTTTCAAGAAGATTTGCAGCTACCCTATAATCGAGCACATCAATATTTTCCAAATTAAATACATTAGCTAATTTCTTATCAACAAGAATACTACGAATTAAGCGAACCAATAAAAAATATTGGCGATTTACTTCAACATCACGCTTTGATAACGTCTCTAAATTTGATTTATCTCCTGAGATCAATCCCTTTGATGCATCATCGTACATTCCAAGTGCAATTGAGCTCATTCTTTTTAGAATTTTTTCAGGATCCAGAGTTGTTGCATCTAAGAGAAACTGCATGTTGATATGAGATGCATCTTCTTCAATGATTTCCATCCCCACTAATCTTCTCATTGAATTTCGTATCTTTTCTCTGTCTTCTCCCGGTATACTGGATTTAGAATTAATTTTGAATACATCATATCCCAAAAGATAAGCCCCTGTAATGTCTGCCACTATGTTTTCCTCTTTTGGTAATGGATAAGATATCACGAGTTCTTTTGTAGGCCGCGACTCTTTGTTTAGAGATATTGAGATGCTATCATGTCCAGTTTCGAGTTCGACTTGGCTGCTTTTATCCAATTTATTTGCATCAACCCATTCTTTTGGAAGCGATACTAAGATAGTGCTTCCGATTTTTTGTAGGCGTCGAATAAATTTAGTCAATTTATATTAATTTAATTAATTTAAACCATATTCTTATATTTTGTGTAAAATTTAAACTTAGATCAATGGAGGCCAAGGCATTTTGTCCCGCTCACATTACAGGTTTTTTTAAAGCCCATTTAGAGGGTTCTCAAAATGATTTAGAAAAATTAGGGTCCATGGGTGCGGGTTTTTCAATTAAACAAGGTGTAACCACTAGAGTAAGAATTGATCCTAAAAATGGTCAGCAATCAAGTTTCCATATTACCACAAAAGGATATCATCCAGACAAAACAGATATCTCAGAATACGTTCTAAATGAGTTCTTAAAGCTTGGGGAATTTTCTGACAAATTTTTTGATGTTGAACATGAAATATCGATTCCAGTAGGATATGGTTTAGGTTCTAGTGGTGCTGTTGCTTTATCACTATCATATGCACTGGATCAAGCCCTTGATACTAAATTAGATAAAACAAAGATTGGACAAATTGCACATAACGCAGAAGTGAACTGTAAAACTGGACTTGGAGATGTTTTAGCATCATATCACGGAGGTTTTGAAATTCGTGTCAAGGCAGGAGCACCTGGAATAGGAAGTGTTGAAAAAATAATTACAGATAAAATTTCAATTATAATGATATGTTTTTCTCCAATTTCTACAAATAAATTCATCAAAGAACATTTATCACAGATTAATGGCCTTGGTGGAAAAATGGTAGATAAACTACTAGAATCAAGAAACTATGAAGACTTTCAAGACATGTCTTTAGAATTTGCAAAATATGTGGATGTCATGACTCCAAGAATGCAAAAATTAGTTAATGAATTATCAGAAAGGGATATCAAATGTGGAATTGCGTTGTTTGGGGAAACAATCTTTTCAATGATTCCTAAAGAAAAAGAAAATGATGTTTTAGAAATTTTACAAAAGTATACTGAAGGATCAATTATAAAATCAGAGTTGGATAACCAAGGAGCAAGAGTTCTTTTTAATTAGCCGAAATTATGTCATTAATTCCAAAATCACATCCAAGAGCTAAGTCATTATTTATTCGAGAGAGACTCGTAAAAGGATTTGATAACGGATTAGTTGCAAAAGAAGGATTACTTGCTCAAGGTAGAGGCGAAGCTTTTGATTACCTGCTAGGTGAAAAAACAGGGAAATCTGCAAAAAACGCGATTAGGGCAGCAGCAGCACAGCTTCTAGTAGCAGAGAGACCTGTCATTTCAGTCAATGGGAATATAGCTGCACTGTGCCCTAAAGAAATTGTAAAGTTATCAAAGCAAATCAAGGCTAAACTTGAGGTAAATTTGTTTTATTCAAATAAAATGAGAAAAAATGCAATTATCAAGACACTCAAAAAATCTGGCGCAAAGGAGGTTTTGGGGGCAAATCTTAGCATGTCTACAAAATTACAAGGAATAGATTCTGCAAGAAGAATAGTTGACAAAAATGGAATTTTTGCAGCAGATGTGGTATTAGTACCGTTAGAAGACGGGGATAGAACCATAGCACTTAGAAAAGCGGGAAAAACGGTTCTAACATTTGATCTTAATCCACTTTCAAGAACTTCACAGACTGCAAATATAACAATTGTAGATAATGTAACGCGGGGGATTAATTTACTAATAGATGAATCAAAGAAATTGTCTAAAAAAAATCATAGTTCACTAAGAAAAATAATTAAGGATTTTGACAATAAAAAAAATCTTTCAGACAACATACTTGAAATAAAAAAAAATCTGGCAAGAGGTGCAAAAATTGCATAAATCAGTATCAGATATTTTGAGAATGAAAAAAGAAAAGAAAAAAATTTCAGTGATTACAAGTTATGATTATACTTTAGCATCATTATGTGATAAAGCAGGAATTGATGTTCTTTTAGTTGGAGATAGTGCAGGAATGGTGATGCTTGGTTATGAGAATACAGTTACTGTAACAATGGATCAAATGTGTATGTTTACAGAAGCAGTTAGTCGAGCTAGAAAAAATGCACTGCTAGTATCGGATTTACCATTCATGTCATACCAAGCTAGTATAGAAGATGCAATCAGTAATTCAGGAAAACTAATCAAAGCAGGAGCTGATGCAGTAAAGCTTGAAGGCGGTTCAATTATGGCTGAAACAATTAGTGCTATAGTGGATGTAGGAATTCCAGTGATGGGACATATTGGATTGCAGCCGCAAACAACAATACTTTCACAGGGATACAAGGTTCAAGGAAAAACAAAAGATACTGCAATGAAGTTAATCGAAGATGCAAAAGATCTTGAAGAGGCAGGAGTGTTCAGCATTGCTTTAGAAATGGTCAGTCATGAAGTAGCAGAGATAATCTCTCAGACAGTCAGTGTACCAATAATCGGAATTGGTTCAGGTGTAGGATGTGATGGACAAGTTCTGGTAATTCAAGATTTACTCGGAATGTATGACAAAATCAAGCCTAAATTTGCTAAAAGATACATGAATTTGTCTGAAGACATTGTAAAATCACTGGAGGATTACAAAAATGATGTTATTTCAGGCACATTTCCTGCAGAAGAAAATTGGTTTTCTATGGAAGAGGAAGAATTGAAAAAATTACGTGAGCAAATTGGTAGCTAGGAAAAGAGATCATCCATCACTTGATATTGTCTCTTCAAAAGGTGTGGAGCTTACAGGTAAAAAGATAGTTCTTTGTGTTGCAGGAAGTGTTGCAGCATACAAAGCAATTGAATTGGCCAGATTATTGATGAGACACGGTGCTGATGTAACATGTGTTGCAAGTAATGCAGTTACAAAATTGATACAGCCAGATTATTTTAAATGGGCTACTGGAAATAAAGTCATAACAAAACTCACTGGCGAATTAGAACACATAAAATTAACAGATTACAAACAATCAGATTTAGTAATTGTGTATCCTGCAACAGCAAATACACTTGGAAAACTTGCAAATGGAATAGATGATACCCCCGTATCAACAGTACTTACAGTAGGGTTTGGCTCCAAGATTCCAATTCTGATGTGTTTGGCAATGCATGAATCAATGTATGAGAATTTAGCAGTAAAAAAAAATATTGAGTTTCTGAAAAATAAGATTCAATTTATTAGCCCAAAGATGGTTGAGGGGAAAGCAAAAGCTCCGGAACCAGAAGATGTTTTAGATATAGTATTAAAAAAATTTGGATTCACATCAATATTGAAAAACAAAAAAGTGTTAATCACTGCAGGTCCAACATTAGAATACATTGATCCAGTAAGAGTAATAACAAATCTTAGCTCAGGAAAAACTGGAGTTCTTTTAGCATCTGAATTAATTTCTGCAGGAGCTAAAGTTACCATCATTTATGGACCGGGAAATGAAAAACCTCCAAACGGTGCCAAGACAATCAATGTAACAACAAGTAGAGAAATGTTTGATGCAGTTAGAAATGAACTAAAGAAAAATTTGGATGTGGTGATTATGGCAGCAGCTGTTTCGGATTACACACCAGAAAGCACATCTAAGTCT
>Ga0224512_10001336_pt1 | contig 23896 bp, 37 predicted proteins | sample SF_May12_sed_USG_4_FD_169103 | JGI IMG/M metagenome (GOLD analysis project Ga0224512, IMG submission 169103) | Sediment microbial communities from San Francisco Bay, California, United States - SF_May12_sed_USGS_13 | ecosystem: Environmental > Aquatic > Marine > Sediment | place: USA... | reverse complement strand
CAGTCCGGCGTCAATCGAAGAAGGGTCGGAGGTAGCCGATGGCTCGCAGTTTGAAAAAAGGACCCTTCATCGACGATCATCTCGTCAAGAAGGTCGACGAACTCAACCGCAAGAACGAGAAACGGGTCATCAAGACCTGGAGTCGGCGTTCCACGATCATCCCGGAAATGGTCGGGCATACCATCGCCGTGCACGACGGGCGCAAGCACGTCCCCGTGTATGTCACAGAATCAATGGTCGGTCACAAGCTCGGCGAGTTTGCGCCGACGAGGACATTCCGCGGGCATGCGGGAGCGAGAGATAAGGCGGCGAAGCGAGGATGAAGGTGCGCGCCCACGCAAAACACATTCGACAATCGCCGTACAAGGTGCGGCGAGTACTCGACCTGGTGCGGGGTCTGCCCGTTGAGGAAGCGCGCCATGTGCTGGCGTTCACCGACCGCCGGGCAGCCGACCCCGTCCGCAAGGTCCTGAATTCGGCCGTCGCCAACGCGGAGCACAACTTCGCCCTCGACTCCGACGAACTCGTCGTAACCGAGGCGTTTGCCGACGAGGGACCGACCCTGAAGCGGTGGAGACCGCGAGCTCGCGGCCGGGCGACACGCATTCGTAAACGAACCTGCCACATCACGATTGTGGTTTCCGAGGAGGATGAGGCGTAATGGGCCAGAAAGTAAACCCGTACGTGTTCCGTCTCGGGATCGTGACGGACTGGAAGTCACGGTGGTACAGCGACAAGGAATACACCGATCTCGTCAACGAGGACTGGCAGATCCGCGATTATCTCAACGGTGAGTTGACCCGCGGAGCAGTGTCACGGATCGAGATCGAGCGAACCAGGGACAAGGTGGTTGTCGAGATCCACACCGCCCGTCCCGGCGTGGTCATCGGGCGCAAGGGATCCGAGGCCGACCGGCTCCGGGCCGGGTTGGAGAAGCTCTCCGGTAGGCGCGTGAAGCTCAACATCATTGAAGTGCGCGACCCCGAGACCGATGCCCAATTGCTGGCTCGGGGGATCGCCGATCAGCTCGAGAATCGTGTTTCATTCCGGCGCGCCATGAAACGGGCGGTGGCCACGGCCATGAAGGCCGGAGCAGAAGGCGTTCGGGTGGAATCCAACGGTCGCCTCGGCGGGTCCGACATGGGTCGGCGCGAGTGGTACCGGGAGGGTCGGGTGCCGTTGCACACGCTGCGGGCCGACATTGATTTCGGGATGGCCACGGCCCGGACCACGGTGGGAGCTATCGGCATCAAGGTTTGGGTCTACAAGGGCGACGTGGTCGCCTCGTTGAAGGCAACTCGCGAGAAAGTAGCCGCGGAGGCTGCTCTCGCGTCGGGCGGTCCCGGCCGCGTGGCACCGGCCAAATCCCGCGCCGAGCATGCTGTCGGGGCGGGGCGCAGCTCGAAGGTCATCGAAGCCGGCGGCGGCAAGCGCCTCATTGAAGCCGGCGGCGGTAAGCGGGACGGTAAGCGCCTGATCGAGGCCGGGGGCGGCAAGCGAATTGCCCCCGAGCTGGCCAAGAGCGACTACGAGGATGAGGTCGACGCGGTCGAGGAACCAATTCTCTCCCAGGATGTTGCCGACGGGTTTGAGTTTGACGGCTCCGTACCTACGGATGAAACGGTCGAAACAACCGGTAGCGAAACGGTGGAGGCAGGCGCCGAGGAGCTCGTAGCCGAAGTCCCCGTTGATGAGCCCGTTGCTGTGTCCTCCGAGGAGAAGCTCGAGCAACCGGCCCCTGAGATGACCGAAGCCGCCGCCGATGACGCGACGCCGGAAGTCGCCGAAGACGCTCCGTCTGCAGAGGGCGATGTCGACCCGTCGGACGGCAAGGACGGTGACGCCTGATGTTGATGCCCAAGCGAACCAAATACCGCAAGATGCACCGGGGTCGCCGGCGTGGGAATGCCAAGGGCGGAACCCGGGTGTCCTTCGGCGAGTACGGGATCAAGGCTCTTGAAGAAGCCTGGATTACCGCCCGGCAGATCGAGTCCGCCCGCGTTGCGATTACCAGGACGGTCAAGCGTGGTGGAAAGGTCTGGATAACCATCTTCCCCGACAAACCGGTAACTCAGAAACCGGCCGAAACCCGGATGGGCTCGGGGAAAGGCAATCCGGAGTTCTGGGTAGCGGTCGTCAAACCCGGCCGCGTGATGTTCGAGTTGTCGGGAGTGCCCGAGGACCTGGCTCGCGAGGCAATGCGGCGCGCCGGTCACAAGCTGCCCATCAAGACCAAGTTTGTGACGCGGGAGGACACGTGAAAGCCGACGACCTGCGGGAACTCACCGCACAAGAACTACAGGAGCGGTTCGAGGAATCCAAAGAGGAGCTCTTCAACCTGCGTTTTCAGCTCGCCACCAACCAGTTGGACAACACGTCCCGGCTCGGTGAGCTGCGCAAAGACGTCGCCAGGATCGCCACAGTGATCAGGCAACAAGAACTCGAGGCCTGGGCTGCACAACAGCAAGCCTTGGAAAAGGAAGGTAAGTGATGGTCGAGGAGCGTGCCACACGCAAGACGAGAGTCGGCGTGGTGGTTTCCGACGCCCGTGACAAGACGATCACGGTCGAGATCACGCAGTCGATGCGTCACCCGCGTTACGACAAAGTCGTGAGAAGCCGCAAGCAATTTCACGTCCATGATGAAGCCAACGACGCCAAAATGGGCGATACCGTCCGGATCGTCGAAACGCGGCCACTCTCCAAGACCAAGCGTTGGCGGGTGGATGAAGTTGTGGAGCGTGCCCGATGATCCAGCAGGAGTCGCGGCTCAAGGTCGCCGATAACAGCGGCGCCCGTGAACTGCTGTGTATCCGCGTGTTGGGCGGTTCTCGCCGTCGGTACGCCGGGTTGGGCGATATCATCGTCGGCACCGTCAAGGACGCCATACCCGGCGGCACCGTCAAGCGCGGTGAAGTCGTCAAGGCCGTCGTGGTGCGGACGGCCAAGGAATACCGGCGTCCGGATGGTACATATATCCGGTTCGATGACAACGCATGCGTGATCATCGACCAGAACCAGCAGCCGCGCGGTACCCGCATCTTTGGGCCCGTGGCTCGAGAATTGCGAGACAAGAAGTTCATGCGGATCGTCTCGCTTGCCCCGGAGGTCATCTGATGCGGTTGCGCGAAGGCGACAAAGTGAAGGTCATCACCGGCAAGGACGCCGGCAAAGAATCGCGCGTCGTTCGGGTCATGCCGAAGACGGGCAAGTTGATTGTTGAGGGTGTCAACACCGCCAAGAAGCATCAGGCTCCCCGCGGTCAAACCATGCAGGGCGGGATCATCGACAAGGACATGCCGATCAATTCCTCCAATGTGATGATCATATGTGCCGATTGCGGGCCGACCCGGGTCGGACACCGTATCGACGCGGACGGCGTCAAGCGTCGCACCTGTGTGAAGTGCGGAGGTGACCTGTGACCCCGCGCCTCAAGGAGAAGTACCGCACCGAGGTGGCCGCCGACCTCAAAGAGAAACTGAACCTCGACAATCCCATGCAAGTTCCTCGCATGGACAAGATCGTTGTCAACATGGGCATCGGCGAAGGGATCTCCGAGCCAAAACAGATCGAAGCGGCCATGGAAGAGCTGGCCATCATCACCGGTCAGAAGCCGCGCCTGAATCGATCCAGAAAGTCGATCGCCAACTTCAAGCTGCGGCAGGGTAATCCTGTCGGAATATCGGTCACGATGCGGGGGGACCGCATGTGGGAGTTCTTCGATCGGCTGGTTGCGGTGGCAATACCGCGCGTTCGCGACTTTCGGGGTCTCAACCCGAAGTCGTTCGACGGCCGCGGTAACTACAGCTTCGGTGTCACCGAGCAGCTCATCTTCCCGGAAATCGATTACGACAAGGTCACTGCGGTGCGGGGGATGGACATAACCATCTGCACGACTGCCGAATCCGACGAGCATGCCCGAGCGCTGCTCGCGGCATTCGGGTTTCCGTTCCGCAGAACTGAATCCAGGGCTTGAAACGAGGGTAGGTATGGCAAAGAAGAGTTTGATTGCGAAGTCACAACGGAAGCCCAAGTACAAGGTGCGAGGGTATAACCGCTGCAAGCGCTGCGGTCGGTCGCGCGCCTACCTTCGCAAGTTCGGCATGTGCCGTATCTGCGTGAGGGAACTGGCCTCCCGTGGTGAGCTTCCCGGGATCAGAAAGGCGTCCTGGTAATGAACACTGATCCCATCGCAGACATGTTGACGAGAATCCGCAACGGCAATCAGGCCGTGAAGAAGACCGTTTCGATGCCCTCATCGAAGGTCAAGGCGGAAGTTGCCAAGATCCTCGCCGCCGAGGGTTTCATCGAAGGTTTTGAGGTCAAGCCAAAGGGCCCGGCCAACGAATTAACCCTCAAGATGAAGTACGCGCCGGGAAGGACCCGGGTCATCCAGGGCATCCGCCGGGTCTCGTCGCCGGGCCACCGCGTCTATCGCGGGGCTACCGACCTCCCGCGCTCTCAGGGCGGACTCGGCGTCATCGTCGTGTCCACGTCCCAGGGGCTGCTGCCCGACCGGGAAGCACGGCGGCGCAGCCTCGGTGGCGAGATCATCTGCGAGGTGTGGTGACATGAGCCGTATTGGAAAGAGTCCGGTGCCGATCCCTTCCGGAGTCGACCTCAAAGTTGCCGGGCAGCACGTAACCGTGAAAGGTCCGCAGGGCTCACTCGAGCGTACGTTCCACGAGCGAATCACCATTGTCATTGAGGACGGTGAAGCTCGAGTGGAGCGTAACGACGAAGAGCGCCAGACTCGCGCTCTGCATGGCTTGTCGCGAGCTTTGCTGGCCAACATGGTGCGAGGTGTTGCGGAGGGTTACCGCAAGGAGTTGAGCATCGTCGGGGTGGGATACCGGGCGTCGCTCAAAGGCAAAAACCTCGAACTGCTGGTTGGGTACAGCCACCCGGTAGAAGTCGTTGCACCCGAAGGCATCACGTTTGAGGTTCCCGAGCAGACTCGCATATTCGTGAGCGGGATCGACAAAGAACTGGTGGGTCAGGTCGCCGCGAACATCAGGAAGGTAAGGCCGCCGGAGCCCTACAAGGGCAAGGGCATTCGATACGTGGACGAATACGTCCGCCGCAAGGCAGGAAAGGCAGGAGTGGCCAGATGAAGGGGTCGCGCACACAAGCCCGGCGTCGCCGGCACCTCCGGGTTCGCAAGAAGCTATACGGAACCCAGGCTCGTCCGCGGCTGGCCGTCTTCCGCAGCAACCGGTACATATCAGCGCAGATCATCGACGATGACGCGGGTCGCACGTTGGCGGCGGCGTCCTCGCAGGAAGCGGCCATGCGCTCCAAGACCCTCACCGTTGCAACGGCAACCGAGGTGGGGAAGTTGCTCGGCGAACGCGCCGTCGCGGCAGGGATCTCTGAAGTGGTATTCGATAGGGGCGGATACCCGTTCCACGGCCGGGTGAAGGCGCTGGCGGAGTCGGCCCGCGAGTCCGGTCTGAAGTTTTAGGAGTTATCGATGGCCGAGATGCAACAACTGGACGAGCGAGTCGTACAAATCAACCGGGTCGCCAAGGTCGTCAAGGGTGGCCGCAGGTTCTCGTTCACCGCATTGGTCGTCGTCGGCGACGGGCGCGGCAATGTGGGAATCGGGTACGGCAAGGCCAAAGAGGTCCCCGCCGCAATCCAGAAAGGGATGGAAGCCGCCCGCAAGGCCATGGCGCCGGTTCCCATGGCGGGAACCACGCTGATTCACGAAGTGGTCGGCATCCATGGGGCATCCCGGGTGCTGATGAAGCCCGCCGCGCCCGGTACCGGGGTTATCGCCGGAGGAGCCGTCCGCCAGATCCTCGAGGCTGCTGGAGTTCGCGATGCGCTCGCCAAGTCGCTCGGATCGCCCACCCATCTCAACGTGGCCCGGGCGACCATGCAGGGGTTGATGGCCCAGCGCCGTCCCGAGGATGTGGCCAAGCTGCGCGGCAAGCGTCCCGAAGAGGTCACCCCGCCCGGGTTGCTGGCGGCTTACCGCTCAACCGAATTGTTGCGCACCCAGGTCGGCGAAGAGAGATAACGATGGCGGAAAAGCACCTCACCGTGACGCTCATCAAGAGCACGATCGGGCAAAAACCCAAGACACGAGCAACGGTACGCAGCCTGGGTCTGCGCCGCATGCGGCAGACGGTCGAACATCAGGACACGCCCGATGTGCGCGGCATGCTGCATGCCGTGGCTCATCTGGTCAAGGTAGAAGAGAGCAAGTAGTACTCGGTACTCGGTACTCGGTACTCAGTACGACTGAGGAAACGATATGGCAGACGAACAGACGAAGACCAACAAGCTGCAGCTTCATCATCTGAAACCTGCTCCCGGCTCAAAGAAAGCCAGGATCAGGGTGGGGCGCGGCGAGGGCGGGCGGCGCGGCAAGACTGCCGGTCGCGGCACCAAGGGATTGAACGCCCGCAGCAAGCTCCGTCCCGGGTTCGAAGGCGGTCAAACGCCCCTGGCGCGGCGCATACCCAAACTGCGCGGGTTCACCAACCCGAACAAAGAGTATTTCGCCGTAGTCAACGTCGACCGGCTCAACGAATTCCGGGCAAAGTCCACGGTTACGCCTGATGACTTGCGTGACCGGGGTCTGGTGAAAAAGCGTGGGCGTGTGAAGGTGCTGGCTGAGGGTGATCTCAGCAAGTCACTCACCGTCCAGGCCCACGCTTTCAGCAAGGAGGCCGTCGCCAAGATCGAGGCGGCCGGAGGAAAAGCCGAAATCATCGAAAGATGATTCTCGGCGAGTCATCAGTTATCAGTAGTCAGTAGTCGGTAACCTGCTACAGACCGCGTTTGGCCGATGACCGAGAAGTGAGAACTGACAACCGAGGACTGAGAACGCTCCATGCTTTCCATCTATCGCTACATGTTCAAGATTCCGGACCTTCGCCGGAAGATTCTGTTTACGCTGGCCATGTTCGCCGTATATCGGCTCGGCACGGCGATTCCGGTTCCCGGTGTCGACCTGAATAAGGTTCAGGAGTTGGCGGCCCAGGGGGAATCGGCGGGAATCGTCGGCCTGCTGAACCTCTTCTCCGGTGGTGCGCTCGAGCAGTTCTCCGTGTTCAGCCTCGGGATCATGCCGTACATCACCTCGAGCATCATTATGCAATTGCTCGCCGTAGTGATTCCCAGGTTGCAGCGACTGCAGGATGAGGGCGAATCGGGCCGCAAAGTCATTACCCAGTGGACCCGATACCTGACGGTGGTCCTGGCTCTCCTACAATCGACGGGTATCACGTATCTGTTCAGCCGGGGGTCGTTGACCGGCGGGATTCTGCTGATTGCGCCGGAGGACTACACGACTCCTCGCGTGGCGCTCATCGTCCTGACGATGACGGCCGGGACCGCGTTCATCATGTGGATCGGTGAGCTCATCACGCAACGGGGTGTCGGGAACGGTATGTCGTTGGTGATCTTCGTCTCGATCGTGAGCCAGCTGCCAAACAGTTTCGCCCTCATCTATGCAGGGACGATCACCGCCGCGCGGCCCGGTGCCGTGCTCATCTTCGGTGTCTTCGTATTCATGTTCCTGGCCATGATCGCCGGCATTATCTACGTTGAGCAGGGCCAGCGACGGATTCCGATTCAGTTCGCCAAGCGGGTTCGCGGTCGTCGGGTCATGGGCGGGCAAAGCACCTACATCCCGCTGAAGGTCAACACGGCCGGCGTTATTCCGGTCATCTTCGCAACCAGCATGATGTATTTCCCTGTGCTCGTCGCAACGGCCATCCCCTCCGATGGGGGCGGCTTCATGACCTCCGTTCGCAATTGGATCGACATCAACATCGGTAACAGCCAGGGGGTCAGCACCTTCTACATCTTCCTGCTGTTCAGCCTGATCATCTTCTTCACGTACTTCTACACTGCCATCCAGTTCGATCCGGTCCGCCAGGCCGAGATGATCCAACGTCAGGGGGGTTTCGTGCCTGGAGTGCGGCCCGGCAGCCAAACTGCCCGGCATTTGGAGCACATCCTCAACCGCATCACCCTGCCCGGTTCGTTGTTCCTGGGTATTGTCGCCATCCTGCCTTCCATCGCCGGGGCCATCTGGGACGTCAGCGTTGGTTTCGGTGGGGTGTCGATTCTGATCGTGGTTGGTGTGGCACTCGAAACGATGAAACAGATCGAGAGTCAGTTGACCATGCGAAACTACGAAGGGTTCTTGACATGAGCAGAGCTCACGGCAAGAACGTACTCGGTATTCCCCGTACGTAGTACGTGTCGAGCGGAGCGAGACACCTCTGATGAGACTTATCTTTCTTGGGCCGCCGGGATCGGGCAAAGGCACCCAATCCAAGCTGGTTGCAGCCGCGGTCGGGGTGCCGCACATCTCCACGGGGGACATGTTGCGGACGCACATCGCCGCCGACACCGACCTTGGCCGGAAAGCGGCCGACCTTATGCAGGCGGGTGATCTCGTTCCCGACGACCTGGTGATCGCCATGCTCACGGATCGCATAGCTGCCGAAGATGCTGGGGACGGTTTCATCCTGGACGGTTTCCCGCGCAATCTTGCCCAGGCCCGTGCCCTGGATGAGTCTCCGGCCGGGACGGTCGACCGGGTCGCGCTGTTGTTGGTCGACGAAGACGAGATCGTTCGACGCATCGCCGGCCGTCGGTGTTGCTCGCAGGGGCATACGTACCACCTTGACGATCGCCCTCCGGCCCGACCCGGAGTTTGTGACCTCGATGGCGAACGCCTCGAACAGCGTCCTGACGATTCCGAGGAAGTCATCCGCAAGCGTCTCGCGGTATACCGGCGGGAAACGGAACCGTTGATTGACTTCTACGCGGAGCGCGGCCTCATTCTTGAGATCAAAGCGCTGGGGTCGGTCGAGCACATCACGCAGCAGATCCTGGAAGCCGTGCGGGCATGATCACGATCAAGAGCCGCAAGGAGTTCGAGAAGATGGCCGTGGCCGGCCAGACGGTAGCCGTGGTGCTGTCCACGGTGAAGCAAGCTGCGGTTCCCGGCGTATCGTTGCAGGAACTGGATCTGATTGCCGCCGAAGTGATCCGGTCACGGGGATGTACCCCTTCCTTTCTCGGCTACCACGGCTATCCGGCCAGCATCTGCACGTCGCCGAATAACGTGATCGTGCACGGCATTCCTTCCGACTACAGGTTGGTCGAGGGTGACGTCCTGTCGGTGGACGCCGGCGCCATCTTCGAGGGCTTCCACGGCGATGCCGCGATTACGTTTGCGATCGGCGAGGTACCGGCTGAGACCCAACTCCTCATCGACACAACCGAACGTGCCCTGGTGGCCGGCATTGCCCAGGTTCGAGCGGGTGCCCGACTGGGTGACATCGGCCATGCCGTCGAAACCGAAGCACGCCGGCGGGGCTTTGGGGTCGTCCGGGAATACGTCGGGCACGGGATCGGCAGACAAATGCATGAAGATCCTCAGGTGCCCAACTACGGAAAGCCCGGTACCGGCACCAAACTCCGGAAGGGAATGGCGATCTGTATCGAGCCGATGTTCAATTTGGGAGGCCACGAGACCCTCGTCGAACCGGACGGTTGGACCGTGGTCACTGCGGATGCGAGCCTTTCGGCACATTTCGAGCACACGATCGCGATAACGGATCGGGGCCCCCGGGTTATGACGCTCCTCTCCGCTTCGGAAGACGATTTGGCCGTAGCGCCCACAAACGGCTAATCTCCTACATCGGTCCGCTTGGGCCGATCTCAGGGTGCCCGTGTCGAGAGGCGCTTGCGCGGTCGAGGTGCGGGCAACCATCATCGAATTCTGCCTGGAAGCGGTTCTGGGCGGGTTCGGTTACGGCTCGAAGGCCCCGTAACCGGGACCAATCGGCCGGGAACGAGTTGGAGAAGGTCATGAAGGTCCGTCCTTCGACAAAAAAGATGTGTGAGAAGTGTCGGATCATCCGGCGTCATGGTCGCGTCTGGGTGATCTGCTCGAATCCACGGCACAAGCAGCGTCAGGGGTAATTGCATGGCTCGTATTGCAGGTGTTGATCTTCCCCGGGAGAAGAGATTAGAGATCGCCCTTACCTACATTTTCGGGATAGGGCAGACCCGGGCCCACCAGGTGTGCGACAACCTCGATATTGAGCGCGGAACCAAGGTGCGAGACCTCACCGACGACGAGGTGGTTCGCATTCGGAGGTTCCTCGAGCAGAACTTCCAGGTTGAGGGTGACCTGCGCCGGGACGTTGCTCAGAACATCAAACGCAAGGTTGAGATCGGTTCCTATCAAGGTGTGCGTCACCGCCGCGGACTTCCCGTTCGTGGACAGCGCACGCACACGAATGCCCGAACCCGCAAGGGTCGCCGGATGGCTATTGCCGGTAAGAAAAAGGTCACGAAGTAGGGGTTGAAGTTGGCAGAACAGCAACAGAAGCGGGTCCGTCGCCGCGAACGTAAGAACATCGGACACGGGCAGGCGCACATCACCGCCAGCTTCAACAACACCATCATCAACATCACCGATATCGGGGGGAACACGATCGTGTGGACCTCCGGTGGATCGGTTGGTTTCAAGGGCTCGCGTAAGTCGACTCCGTACGCAGCTCAAGTCGCAGCTGAGGAAGCCGCCCGCCGGGCGGGAGAGCACGGTGTCCGCAAGCTCGATGTGATTGTCTCAGGCAACGGAGGCGGTCGCGAGACGGCGGTTCGTACCCTCCAGAACATGGGTATGGAGATTTCGGGGATCAGGGATATCACTCCGATCCCGCACAACGGGGTTCGCCTCAAGAAACGGCGGAGGGGTTAGAGGATGGCACGCTACACGGGACCAACACACAAGCAGTGTCGCCGGGCGCGTCAGCCGCTCTGCCAGTCAAAGAAGTGTGCCGCCGACAAGCGGCCTTACCCGCCGGGCGAACACGGCCGCGGCCGCGTCCGGGAGAGCGACTATCTCATCCAGCTGCGGGAGAAGCAGAAGCTCCGGGCTATGTACGGCGTCCTCGAACGCCAATTCCGCCGGTACTACAAGCAAGCGGCCCGCCAGGTGGGTATCACCGGCGACAACCTCCTTCGCATTCTGGAAAGTCGACTCGACAATGTCGTCTACCGCTCCGGTCTTGCCCAGACCAGACCGCAGGCCCGCCAATTGGTGAACCACGGTCACTTCGAGGTCAACGGCCAGAAAGTCGATATTCCGTCGTATCAGGTTCGGGGTGGTGACGTGGTCACCATCAAAGAACGCAGCCGCGATCTGATCATTGTGCAGCATTCCATAGACACGCTCGATCACGCCTTGCCCGAATGGCTCGACGTCAACGCCGACGGTCGGAGGATCGCCGTGCTTGAGTTGCCGAACCGAGCTCAGATCGACACACCGGTTCAAGAACAGCTCATTGTCGAGCTTTACTCGAAGTAGCTCCCACAAACGAAGAAGGGGAAACCCAGAGTGTTGATCGTCCAACGCCCGCAAATTGAAGAACAACCCGTCGCCGAGCATCGTTCACGGTTCATCGTTGAACCACTCGAGCCCGGCTTCGGCTATACCCTCGGGAACACGCTGCGCCGCACCCTATTGGCCCGGATTCCGGGGGCGGCCGTGACCTCGTTGCAGATCGAAGGTGTGCAACACGAGTTCACGACCATCGAAGGTGTGGTTGAGGATGTGGTCGACATCATCCTCAACATGAAGCAAGTCGTGGTCAAGACAGAGGAAATCGAACCGCAGACGCTGTATCTGTCCGCCAAGGGTGCCGGCGAGGTCAAGGCCGGTGACATCAAGACGCCGGCCGGCGTCGAGGTTGTCAACCCCGGTCTGCACCTCGCCACACTGTCTGCCGGCGGGCAACTCGAAGTGGAGCTCACCGTCGAGCGAGGGGTTGGCTATCGGACCGCAGAGAAGAACAAGGCCGGTGACATTATCGGCGTGCTTCCCATCGATTCTATCTTTTCACCGGTCCGCAAGGTCGCCTACCGGGTGGAGAGCACTCAGGTGGGGCAGATGACCAACTTCGACCGCCTGGTGCTCGACGTCGACACCAACGGGGCACTTGAACCGGCAGAAGCCGTCTCTTCGGCCGGCAAGACGCTTCGTGAGCTCCTCGGTCTGTTCGCGGACATGGGCGAGGGAGTAGGTCTGGAACTGGGTGACGTGGCTGTGGCCGAGTCATCCTCTCCCGACCTGGACCTGCCTATCGAGGCGCTTGATTTGTCGGAGCGTCCGCGCAACTGCCTGCGTCGTGCCCAGATCAAGACGGTGGGCGAACTGGTCGTCAAGAGCCCCGATGATTTGCTCAATATCACCAACTTCGGCCAGAAGAGCCTCGAAGAAGTCACGGCCAAGCTCGATGAACTCGGTCTCAGCCTCCATGCTGTGCAGGACGAGGAGCCCGAGTAATGCCCCGTCCTCAGAAAGGCGCTCGACTGGGTGGGGGGCCCTCTCAGGAGAAAGCCATGATGGCCAATCTGGCCGGGTCGCTCTTCTGGGAAGAAAGAGTCACGACCACGATTTCGCGCGCCAAGGCGGTTCGGCCCGTGGCCGAGAAGCTGATCACCAAGGCCCGCAAGGGCGATCTGCATTCTCGCCGCGAGGTGCTGAAGCTGATCGAGGACACCGAGATCGTGACGAAGCTCTTCGATGACATTGCTCCTCGGTACACCGACCGTCCCGGCGGATACACCCGAATTGTGCGGATCGGCCCCCGGCGCGGTGACAGCGCCGAGATGGCTGTCATCGAACTCGTCTAGAGACGAGTTCGTACTTCGTATGTGGTACTTCGTACCTGGCGATATGGGCGTTGCTGAGCAAAGCGAGGTCGGAGGGGGTAGTCACTGATGACTGATCCCCGCACTGGTCTGCTTCGATCGGTTCTGGTTGCTCACCGACCCGTTGACGATCGCGAATCCGGCTATCTCGAGGCGATGCTGGCTCTCCTGGACTCGTCCGGCGACGCTCTCTCCCGGTTCCACTTCGAACCCGGCCACTTCACCGCCAGCGGGTTCGTCGTTTCGCCAGATCGGCAATCGCTGCTCCTGGTCCACCACACGAAACTTGGGAAATGGCTGCAACCGGGCGGGCATCTCGAACTTGATGATCGCGATGTGGATGCTGCAGCTCGGAGGGAAGTCGTTGAAGAGACCGGAGTGAGTGATCTGGGGTCGCTCGGTCTTGTCGATATCGACGTTCACCGCTTTCCGAAACGAGGCGACGAACCCGCTCACGATCATCTCGATGTGCGGTTCGGTTTTGTTGCCGGGTCGGCGGAGGCAACCGCCGGCCAAGGGACCACCGAGGTCGGGTGGTTCCCGCTTGGCGAGGTAGCCGGTTGGGAAGAACGGCCGAGCCTATCCCGGCCGGCGAGGAAGCTGCTGGGGGAGAGTACGTAGTACCCAGTACTCAGTGCTTCGTAACACCTCCTGCTGAGCACCCGGCACTTGCTACCCTCCGCTGCGGAGGAATGCATTGCTCTTCAACCAGATGTGGCGAGCCGCCCGGCTCGACAAGAAGCTCTACACCGAGCTGTTCTTCGACAGCTATGCCACTGGGAACTCGGTCCTGGCCGTTGTTGTGGTGTACGTGGCCATCTATGTCGGGCTGATTGCCGGCACCACCGTTCGGTTCGATCTCATCGGCTTGCTCTGGTTCATGCTCGGGGGAGTCGTGGGCTGGTTGGTGGTCGGCGGAGGTTTGTGGCTGGCCGGCACCAAGCTCTTCGACGGGCACGGGGCCGGTGCTACCTCGGTGCGTCTGACGGGCTTCTCCCACACCCCCCTGCTTTTGCTGGTCGTTGCCTTCTTTGTGCCTTCCGGACTGGTCCAGATGATCATCGTTGCCGCCTTGGTCTGGTTTGGGGCAACACTCGCAGTGGCGGCCCAGGCGATGTTTGATCTTGACCTCCGTCAATCGGCTCTTTCGGCCTTGATCGCTATTGCCCTGTGGTGGGTTCTGCAATTGATCGGCATAGGCGGGGATCTCGCTCAGATCTTCCGGTTCTTCTGATCCCGTGCCCACGTATCGGCTTGATCTCGGCTACGACGGTTCGGGATTTCACGGCTATGCGGCTCAGAAAGGTCTACGTACGGTGCAGGCCGTTCTCGAGGACGCCCTCTTCCGAATAACCGGACCGGTCCAGACGACCGTTGCCGGCAGAACCGACGCCGGCGTCCATGCTCGCGGTCAAGTGGTCAGCTTCGTCAGTGGCAAGGAACTGGACGAGGCACAGACGGCCCGCTCGCTCAACAAAATGGTGCGGGAGGAGATCGTCATCCGGGGCTGCCGGGTCGTGCCCGACGATTTCAACGCGCGGTTCTCAGCTCGCTCGCGCACCTACCGGTACCAGATAGTCAACGACAGCACTGTCGATCCGCTCTTGCGCCATGTGGTGTGGCAGGTGGGATATCCGCTCGACCTCGACGCGATGAACCGGGCGGCCCGACACTTCCTTGGTCTCAATGACTTCGCGTCGTTTTGCCGCAAGGCAGAGGGACGCTCAACCGAGCGAACGGTTCTGAGTCTGGATTGGGTCAAGAACCCTGACGACGGCCATCTGGTGTTTGAGATCACCGCGTCGTCGTTCTGTCGCCATATGGTGAGGTCACTGGTAGCCCTCTGTGTGGAAGCCGGGAGAGGGAGGCTGGATCCCGACGTAGTCCCGAACATCATTGCGGTTCGGGATCGCAATCAATCATGCGGAGCGGCGCCACCGCAAGGGTTGACGCTTTGGTCCGTGACCTATGAATAGCTCCTGGCTTGAGGTGCCGGGTGCCGGGCCCGAACTCGTCCTGTTTGATGCCGGAGGGACACTCGTGCTCATAAATCCCGACCGGTTCAATGCGTTCTGCTCGAGATGGGATGTGCCGGCGGTGACCACCGACCTTCTCTTCAAGGCTCATTACCAGGCCATGTCGGACTACTCACACCGGTTGATGGATGGCGATGCAGTCGATTTCCACTGGTGGGTAGAGCACTTCTTTGGTCTTGCCGGTCTGCCGCATCGCCCCGGTATGGTGCAGGCTTTCGGGGGCGGCCCGGGCATGTGGAACCACGCCGTCCCGGGAGCCTGTGATGCCGTGATGAAGCTCCGGGCGAAAGGCTACCGCACAGCCGTTGTGTCCAACTCGGACGGGACCGTCGCCGACGCCCTCGAAGCAGCCGGTTTTGGGGGCCTGTTCGAGCTAGTGATCGACTCGACCAACGTGGGCATATCGAAACCCGACCCTGGCATCTTTCAAGTGGCACTTGATGGGTTGGCGGTGGCCGCCGGTGATACCTGGTATGTGGGCGACTCTCTCCACCACGACATCGGTGGGGCTCGCTCCGCAGGCCTGGCGGCAGCCGTGTTGATCGACCCATTGGCTTTGGGGCCTCGCGATCAGCTGTCCGTGCGGTCCGTAGCAGAGCTGCCCGACTTGTTCGCAGAGTGACTGAAAGAGCATGGGTGCAGCCCGAGGCAGGGAGGTCGGTTCCTCCTTCCTCCGACGAGCGGCCGTAGCGCCCGACCAGCATCGGTCAGAGTTTGACCCTCACCACGCGAGCCGACCACTGCCCTTCGAAGTAGATCATCTGCGAAGGTGACTTAAGCCTCTTCGGGTGACCCTTCATCCGTGATAGGGAGTTGAGGGGGAGGTACGCACAGAGAGGAGCGGTTGCCATGAAGACCATGGAAGAAACGGCCGCCAAGTCGGACGGCGAGCCCGCACTCAGGTCGATTGACCGTGCGAAGCGTGTCGGCATCGGCTTGTGTTTCATCATTTTCCCGGTGATCTGGGTCTTCGCATTTGCCGTGCATCCGGATCTGCTCAACCCGCGAATGCTGATGCAGCCAGAGGAACTCATCGCTCGAGCCCACGGCGACGGTCTACTGCAGTTCGCTCATGCACTCGTGACGCTGAACACAGCGGTGCTGGTGGTTCTGACTCTGCACTTCAAGAAGCTGCTGGATCGCACGCCCGCTGCTTGGGCGGGCCTCATTGGTGCCTCGCTGGCCGTTTTGGGTGCGTGCTTGCTGGCAGCCGACAAGGGAGCGTTGTGCCTGACCATGAGCGCGCTCGATACGCTGCCCGAGAGCGAGTTCGCCCAGATGATGCCGGGCTTGTTGGCCATGTTCTCGTTCAAAGGCTGGATGGTGATCGTGTGGGGGCTGCTGCTGATGCCGATTGGCGTGGCTATTCAGACCATCGCCATGCTGAAGCACAAGGTTCTGCCCAGGTGGCAACTCGGGCTCTTTTTGGTCGGTGTGCTGTTCGTCGGGTTCCCGGACGGCGCCGAGATCATCAATTTGAGCGCGGCGGTCCTGATGGCAGTTGCCTTGATCCCATACGGTGCTCGTCTCATATCGAAACGGACAGCAGGCAAGCTTGGGGTCGGCAGATCGTGACTCGATGACGGTGGGTTGGATCGGCCCGAAGACCAAAAGGGCTCCGTCGCGAATGGCGCGGTCAATTGATACATTGGCATCACCTTTCGTGTCTGGCACGGATTCCTGCCGGTGTTGCCCCCCCTCAGGCCGCAGCCTTCATAGATGGGGTGGCCTCCGGGTCAGCCCCGCAACTTGCCGATAGGCCACCCGGTCGCCTACCATATGGCCGCTCCGGCATCCCGGGGCTCCTTTCTTCGCGAGGTTCAGATGAGGCTGCAAAAGACTTTTTCGCCCAAAGCGGACGACATCGAGCGCGCCTGGTTCGTGGTGGACGCCACCGATCTTCCGCTCGGGCGTCTCGCTTCGGAGATTGCCCAGATCTTGAGGGGCAAGCACAAGCCGATCGTGGCTCCTCATGTCGATACGGGTGATTTTGTTGTTGTAGTCAACGCCGAAAAGGTCGTCGTCACGTCCGACAAGAGCCAGGGCAAGATCTACTACCGGCACTCGGGCTACCCCGGAGGTCTGCGAGCCGAAAGCTTCGAATCGCTGCGCGAACGGCGCCCTGAGGCCATCATCGAACGTGCCGTACGGGGGATGCTTCCTAAGAATCGTTTGGGTAGGCAGATGCTGCGCAAGCTCAAGGTACACGCGGGACCCGATCATCCCCATCGGGCGCAGTCGCCCCAAGCCCTCGAATTCGACATCCGAAAGGTGGAATCCTCATGACAACCCCGCTTGTTCAGGCAACCGGACGCCGCAAGGAGTCGGTGGCCCGGGTCCGCCTGTACGACGGAACCGGCAGTGTCGTCCTCAACGGCAAATCCCTCGACAACTACTTTCCGGCCATGGCGCAGCGACTGCGGGCCCTCGAACCGCTTCGCGTTACTACCCTCGAAGGCCGCTACGACGTGCATGCCACCCTGCACGGTGGTGGTACCACCGGCCAGTCGGATGCTCTCCGGCTTGGCATCGCCAGAGCGTTAATCGCGATCGACCCGGAGCTTCGCCCCCTCCTCAAGCGATCCGGTTTCTTGCGGCGTGACGCAAGGCGCGTGGAACGCAAGAAGTACGGTCTCCGCAAGGCTCGCCGGGCTCCGCAGTACACCAAGCGCTGAGGCATGCTTCCGGCAGACGGCCGCAGGCTTTTCGGAACCGATGGGATTCGTGGTCGCGCCAACATCGATTTGACCGCGGACCTGGCAATGGCCGTGGGGCGGGCGGCCGGCGAGTTCATTCCCGGCGGTCAAGTGCTCGTAGGTCGAGACACCCGACGATCCGGCGAGATGCTGTCGAGCGCCCTCCAGGCCGGATTCCATTCGGTTGGTATCGACACGACCGACGTGGGCGTATTGCCGTCCGGAGGGATCGCCTTCCTGACCTCGGATACGAGGGCCGCGATGGGAGTCGTGGTCTCTGCATCACACAATCCGGCTCCGGACAATGGCATCAAGCTGCTCGGACGAAACGGAGCCAAACTCTCCGATGAAGAAGAAGACCGCATCGAGCAGCGAATCCGCCGGGGAACGCCCTGGAAAGTGGCTCTCGATGATGGGATCGGGACAGCCTTCCGGATGGCAGAAGCTGATGACCGCTATCTGGCCCACCTGCGTGCATCGATGCCGTACACGCTTCGCGGGATCTCCATCGTGCTGGACTGTGCCAACGGGTCTGCCTTCCGTACTGCCCCGGAACTCTTCCGGCAACTGAAGGCGGAGGTCGAGGTGTTCGCCGCCGAGCCGGACGGAACCAACATCAACTCCGGGTGTGGCGCGACCCATCCCCGGTATCTCTCGGAGCGGGCCAACGGGCGCATCGGCTTCGCCTTCGACGGTGACGCTGATCGCCTCATCGCCGTTGACGAAGACGGAGCAGTTGCCAACGGCGACGTGATCATGGCGGTCATCGCCCGCCACATGAAGGAAGCGGGCAGGCTCAAGAACAACATCGTGGTGTCCACCGTGATGGCCAACCTGGGTTTCAGGCGGGCCATGGAACGGCTCGAGATCGATGTCATTGAGACACAGGTCGGGGACCGGTACGTACTCGAGGCAATGCGGGAGCACAAGGCAGTCCTCGGGGGTGAGCAATCCGGTCATATCATCCTGGCCGATCGCGCCAGTACGGGAGACGGACTGCTCACGGCGGTCCGGTTGCTCGAGGTCATGGCTTCGAGTGGCAAAGAGCTACGCGAGTTGCGCAAGGACACCATCACCGAATATCCGCAAGTGCTACGCAACGTGCATGTCGCCGACAAACACAAGCTCGATGATGCCGATATTCTCTGGGCGGCGGTCCGTGATGCCGAAGCCCGCCTGAAAGACGAAGGGCGCATCCTCGTCCGAGCCTCCGGTACCGAATCGCTGATACGGGTCATGGTCGAGGCTTCCTCCGGAACAGAAGCCGCAGCCATTGCCGATGAATTGATCGAAATCAGCCGCAGTCAACTCGGGCCGGCTGTCGAAGCCTGACCGGTATCGATTGCCCGGCTGGGTGATGTTCTGCTCGAAATGAGCTCGTGAGGCGCTAATCTCACCTCAGACAAAGTGACCGGGAACGGACACAACATGCAGCGCCCGGCCCTCGCCATGGGATTTGTGCCGGCGAGGGTGACGAGGAAGAGGGAGTATCGAGTTTCGGCGGATGCCCTCTCGGCTACCACGGTCGTGACGGTGTGGAGCAAACCCCGGGGGTAACCCCGGAGACAGAGGCCACATCGGAGTGGGCGGGACCATCGATGGCCCCGTAGTTCCTCCCGGTCTCCTCACGATGCGAAGGAGACTGCCATGTGCGGCATAGTCGGTTACGTCGGTCCGCGCGACGCTCAGGAATTGCTCGTTTCGTCGCTGCGAAGGCTCGAATATCGAGGATACGATTCGGCGGGGATCGCCGTTTCCCACGACGGTGGAATCCAGGTCCGAAAATCGGCAGGGAAGCTCCGGGTTCTCGACGATCTGCTCGAAGACAACCCGACCGCCGGGAATACCGGAATCGGACACACCCGCTGGGCGACGCATGGTGTGCCGAACGACATCAACGCCCATCCGCATGTCGACGCTTCGGGTGACTTTGTGCTGGTCCACAACGGAATCATCGAGAACTTCCTCTCTCTGAAGGAAGGTCTGCAAGAAGACGGTCACGAATTCCTATCGGACACAGACACGGAGGTGCTCGTCCATCTCGTGGCCGATGAGTACGACGGCGATCTCCTCGAGGCGGTCCGCCGGGCTATTGGACGAGCCCGGGGTGCCTATGCGGTGGTCGTCATGACCGCCCATGAACCCGGCCGGATCGTTGCCGCCCGGATGATCAGCCCGCTGGTCGTTGGTCTTGCAGACGGGGAGACCTTCCTGGCCTCGGATATTCCGGCCATCCTGCCGTACACCCGCTCGGTATTGGTGATCGATGACGGGGAAATGGTCGACATCACTGCGGACGGGGCGGTCGTGCAAACCATTGGAGGGGAGATTGTTGAACGAGCCCCCATGGAAGTGACCTGGGATCCGGGCCAAGCGGAAAAGGGCGGCTTCGAGCACTTCATGCTCAAAGAGATCTATGAGCAGCCTTCCGTGATCGAGGAGACCCTGCGGGGACGTCTGCAACCGGACGGGTCCGTGGTCCTGGAGGGCGTGCGCTACCCGGATGGATTCGTTTCCAACCTCGAGAAGATCTGGATCACGGCCTGCGGGACGGCCTACCACGCAGGTTTGGTGGCTCGTGACGTCCTGGAAAAGGCCTTACGGATTCCGATCGAGATCGACTACGCCCACGAGTTGCGGTATCGGGATCCCTTGATTCGCCCCGGCACCATGACGATCGCCATCAGTCAGTCCGGGGAGACGGCCGACACCCTGGCCGCCGGTCGCCTGGCCACCGACCTCGGGTCGAGGGTGCTGGCCCTCACAAATGTGGTGGGCAGCACTCTGAGTCGGGACGCCGCCGACATCCTCTATACCCGGGCGGGGCCCGAGATCGCAGTCGCATCGACCAAGGCGTACATCGCGATGCTCATCGGCGCGTATCTGCTGGCTTTGCGGTTGGGAACCGAACTGGGGACGATTGCCCCCGATCGTGCCGCCTATCTCGCCACGGAGCTCCAGGCGCTGCCGGCCAAGGCCACCCGGGTGCTCAAGATGGACCGGGAAATCGCAGAAATCGCCGGCCGGGTGACCGGGATCGACGATATCTACTTCATCGGCCGCGGGCTCGACTATGCAGTCGCTACCGAGGGTTCGCTGAAGCTGAAAGAGATCTCCTATATGCACTCCGAGGCGATGCCGGCCGGAGAGCTGAAGCACGGAACCCTTGCCTTGATCACAGAAGGCACTCCGGTAGTTGTGGTGCTCACGCAATCGCACCTATATGACAAGACCATCTCTGGATTGCAGGAGGTGAAAGCTCGCGGGGCAAGTGTGGTGGCTGTCGCCTACGAAGACGACGCAGAAGTCGCCAAGTACGCCGACCATGTGCTGCGCATCCCCCGAACGGCGGACTTCCTCAGCCCGGTCCTGTCGATCATCCCTCTCCAGTTGCTTGCGTATCACGTAGCCAGAGAACTCGGACATGACATCGACATGCCCCGCAACCTGGCCAAGAGCGTGACGGTGGAGTAGTCGCTCGTACCCCGGGTCGACGGCTTGCCGGGCGCTAGGCAGGAACCCAAGTCCATGCGTACCAGACGATCAATCCGTTGAACAGGAAGCCAAAGACGATCAAGAAGTTGTCGTAGAGACCTTCGTACGGCAGGCCCACGAGGTTGAAGAGAACCAAGAAGACGGCAGCGACGATGCTCACCCAACGGATTGCGGGATACGTCAGGGTGAGAGACAAGACCACCATGACAATCGGGATCAGCATCACTACGGCGGCCAGTACCCACATCCATTGATTTGCACTTACACCATCTATTTCGCCCGCCTTGAAGTCGCCGGCGAATATTCGGAGCACATCTCCCAAGAGATAGGTCAGCATGAGAGCCACCCACAGTCCTGAAAGGACCAGTCTCACATCCTCCATGATCCAATCGTCTCCTTCCTGAAGTCGCCGGCGCCTCATCTCGAATTCTCTGGTCAACCAAGGTGTGCTTGATCAGCCGGAAGGAAATGTCTCCCCTCTCGAGCTGTCAATTGTTGTTCTGCTCCACAGTGATGGCGACCTTCCCTCGAGCGTGTCCCTCGCCGACGTGGCCCATAGCCTCAGCGGTCTCGGCCAGCGGGTAGGTTCTGTCGATGACTGGGGTGATCTCGCCGGCTTCGATCAGCTTTGTGAGATCGATCAGGTCTCTCTTCCTCACCGGCGAATAGAACGGGGGCTTCTGTTTGCGCACGAACAGCGACAGCACGGCCGCGGCAGCCATGCGACCCAACGGTCCGATCCAACGACCGCCCGAGGTCCCATTGTTGGAGAGGAGAATCCCCTTTGGGGTGAGTGCTCGTCTGCAGTCCGCCAGCGAGTGGTTGGCTACGTTGTCGAGGATGACGTCGTAACGCTCACCACCTTGGGTGAAGTCTTCCTGGGTGTAGTCGATGACGTGATCGGCTCCGATCGATCGAACCATCTCGACGTTCCTCGTGCTGCAAACGCCGGTCACCTCGGCTCCTAGAGCCTTGGCGATCTGCACGGCGAACGTGCCGACGCCCCCTGAAGCCCCATTGATCAACACCTGCTGGCCCCGCCGAACCTTCCCCGCATCGCGCAGCCCCCGAAGGGCGGTGACTCCGGAGACGGGCACCACCGCTGCTTGCACCAACGTGAGACTTGCCGGCTTCAACGCCATCTTGTCCTCAGAAACGGTCACATACTCGGCGCAACTCCCCCCGGCGGCATCGCCGAACACCTCGTCGCCTGGTTGGAACTCCTCGGCGTTGTTTCCGGTCGCCTCGACCGTCCCCGCAAAGTCGAATCCCGGTGTCTGCTTTCTTGGTTTTCGAAGCCCGATCCCTATTCTGAAAAGCTGCGGGCGGCCCGTCATCAGGAGCCAGTCACCGGCATGGATCGCGGCGGCGTGGACGCGCACCAGCACCTCGTTGTCTTTGATGACCGGTTTGTCGATTTCTTGATACTTGAGGACTCCAGATGAGCCATACGCGTCTTGGACGATCGCCTTCATTGAGTTCTCCGGTCTGCTAGTCCGGTCCCAACACTACGTGGCCAACCCATACTCAATAGCGCCGGTCACTCAAATCGGGCGGCCGCGCCAGCGCGCAGAACAAGCGCCGGATCCCTCGGAGCTTGCGCCCATTCGATTCCGATCGGGCGGCTGCCGGTCCGGTTCGGGTAGCGTGGCGCGATGCGCATCATTGGATTGGGCGTCGACCTGGCCGAGATCGATCGCGTCGAAGCTCTGCTCGACAGATACGAACGATTCCCGGAGCGGGTGTTCACCGATCACGAACGAGCCTATGCCTCCCGGTTTGCCCACCCGGCCCGCCGATACGCAGCCCGGTTTGCAGGTAAGGAAGCCGTCATGAAGAGCATGGGAACCGGCTGGCGCAGGATCCGCTGGCAAGACATCGAGATAACCGGCGGAGGCGCCCCCCGGGTCAACCTCTTCGGAACGGCTCGCGCCCGGGCGGATCAGCTCGGCGTGACCGACGTGCTCGTAACCATCACGCACACCGACGTTACGGCCATGGTCTTCGCCATCGCCGTTGGAGAGCATGAACCCTCGGACCTCTGAAGTTCCGCTTTCCTCGCCGGACGCCTGCCGGAACGCACAGCCGACCCGCCCCGCACGGCGCCGGCATTAGCATTCCTCCAGTGATCGCCCCATGAAACCTGTCATTACTCCGGAAGAATCGGCGCGGCTGGATGCCACCTCTCCCGACCCGGTCGAGACCCTCATGGAGCGAGCCGGGCTGGCTGTAGCGCTGGCGGCAGCTGCCATGGGCGCTTCGTACGGCCGGCGGGTCGTGGTGCTGGCAGGGCCGGGCAACAACGGGGGAGACGGCTACGTCGCCGCCCGGTATCTGAAGCAGCGAGGGGTGGCAGTCGAGGTGCACGCTCTGGGACCCCCCAAATCGGCTGTCGCCGCATGGGCGCAGCAGACGGCAGCCGACGCCGGGGTGCGGGTGCAGGGCGTTGGAGGGGCGGTTGAAGCCGATCTGGTGGTTGACGCTTTGTTTGGAGCCGGCTTCCGGGGGGAGTTGCCCGACGCGGTAGCCGTCTGGACCGAAGCGAAGGCGCCGATCCTGGCGGTTGACATTCCGAGCGGACTCGACGCCACCACAGGGCAGCCCGGCGGCCCGGTGTTCGATGCCGACCGGACCGTTACCTTCCACGCACTGAAGGTCGGCCATCTCATCGGCCGGGGACCCGAACTGTGCGGGCCTCTCGAGATTGCCGACATCGGGCTCGTAGGGGGAGAGGCCGCGTTCCTCCTTTGCGAAGAAACCGATGCGCCGCGACCCGTCCGCCCACATCACGCCCACAAATGGTCGAGCGGGTCTGTGGTGGTCGTGGGTGGCTCAGCCGGACTGACGGGGGCCGCCCATCTCGCCGCCCGCAGCGCCCTAGCAGGCGGGGCCGGCGCGGTGACCATTGCCTGTCCGGCCGGCCTCCAGTCCATCTACGCCGGCCTCGCGGCAGACATCATGACCGCAGGGATAG
>Ga0224512_10001335_pt1 | contig 23907 bp, 31 predicted proteins | sample SF_May12_sed_USG_4_FD_169103 | JGI IMG/M metagenome (GOLD analysis project Ga0224512, IMG submission 169103) | Sediment microbial communities from San Francisco Bay, California, United States - SF_May12_sed_USGS_13 | ecosystem: Environmental > Aquatic > Marine > Sediment | place: USA... | reverse complement strand
TTGCAAACTTCATTTGGAAAAAAATGATTGACTATAAAGAAAATTGGAAAAAAGATTAGCATATGTATTATTTGGAGTAATTAACTTGCATGCACAAAAAACCTAGAACCCACCATGCAAATAGCATAATAATTTTACACAGTCCAAAGACCTGCCTAAAGAATTTAAAAAATATCTAGAAGTCGAGAAAGAGGTTGAGATGATTAAAGAAATATCAAGCAGTCAATCCATCATACTTGAACGATTTTGTATCCATGTTGCAGTCAAGATGAAATCGTAAATCAGATTTACGATTACACAAGGAGCATGAAAATTGTATGGTTTCCCTACATTTTTCACACATATCGTAATTCATCAGTGAGTTACCGCATTTTCTGCAGCTTTCATCAGGCATGCTATCCCACCATTACATTAGAGGTAGGGGCATGAAATCCTGACACCAATGAAGATATGTTGGTAGAGAATTGTTTTACATCTACGTTGACATTGGAAATAACCAACAAAACTTCTTCATCCAGATTACAGACAAATTCCACATGAGATTCTCGCATGGTTATTGTCTGATGAAAAGGGCTGAGTTTTTGATCAAATTCCTTCATCATGGTTGTTTGCAACGAACGTTGCATTGCAATCATTTCTAATTGGCTGCCAGAAATACAGCTCAAATCCGTATCTTTTGCAAACTTACTTTCTACCACTCTTCCATTCTTATTTATTATTGCAACAAGATCAACATCTTTGTTCATTAGAAATACAGCATTACATAATTCCGATTTTTTGATGAACATTTTATATTCATTATTTGTTTTCATGCTTTGTCTTGCGTAATTAGATATTTATGCATCCTGTTATCTTTGTTAACAAAGATAACGCTTAATATTCAGACTTGTTTTATTCTAGCATGGGAAATCCTTTAGGTTTTAGATTACGTGATGAAGACCAGGAGGAGTTTTTGGAAATTGTCGATCAAGATGGCATGTCAGTATCATCACTTACTGCAAAGATTGTTCATGACTGGTTGAGGTTTAGAAGATCAAAACAGACCAGGGGGGATATTACACTTGCAAGTAAAATCCTAAAGAGTAGACATGACGCCATTCAGAAAAAAATGATTCCCAAGATAGTGAAAGGAGATTCAAAATACATCCTCTCTGAAATGCAGTTTCAGGTAGACAACCTGGATTTTAAAGAACTTACCAAAAGAATCACAGAATGGAACAAAGAAAACGGGTTGGTGTTTGTAATGCGAAATAGAGAGGGCAGTAAGGTATTCATGCAAAAACATGATCTGGGCATAGTTTGGTCTGAAATTCAATGTAAGATGTATTGTATGATGTACGAATGCATAGGAGAAACAATATTATCAAAAAAATTTGAGAAGAATTCGTTTAGTTTTGAGATTGTATCTCATTAACCCTCTTTATATAAAAAATGCTTGAAGTTGAAGAAGATAGGAAATCTCTTAATTTTATCTCTAGTTACTTTTTCTATGATGCCATGAGAACCGTTCTTGAGGTAAATCTTGGTTTCTTTGACTGAAATTGAAACCCAGTAATCTCTCAAAATTTTTACATGATAATGATTTCTTCTTCTTCTGATACAATCAACCTCCAGTTTGGTCTATTACTCTTTGAGTTATTTCAGGAGTAATCCAATCGTCCATGTTTTTGTCACATTTTTTTAGACTGAATTCTTTGGTTATTCTATTCAATTCATTTTGATACTCATTGTTAATTTTTTCAGATTCTTCAGAAGAGAACTGGTTTGGATTAAGAACATATCGTTTCATGTCGTTTCTTGCTTGGATCATTTGATTTGTCAATATTTCACATTGAGATAACTTGGGATTCATGTTAATTTTTCCATATTCTTTTTCAAATTCAAAATCTGAATATCCGCCCCCTCCAATTACAATCATAAGAATTACTACTGGAATTCCAACTACTATTCCAATTACTAGATCTTTTTTCACATATCTAATCATACAATCTAAACGAAAAACATTACGACCTTACCCTATGTTTTACCTTCCAAAACTGGTAGGGTATCATTTTATTGATAGTCTATAATAAGGGAAATAACTTACTCTTACCGTAAAAACCCAATATCGCCTAAGTGAGGATCCAGGTTGATTTGTTGGAGGAGGGCTAAGAATGAATCATCATTGTTCGGTTGGCGTGAACAGAAAAACTAACAATGATTGTACTCTGTATTTTGCTGAACCAAACAATGTTACCATGAAAATTAAAAGAATGGTGAATTTTTGGAATGATGTTGATGTAAAGTAATCCAATCTTAAGTATTAGAAAAACAACATACAATCTGTGAACCAATACAATGTAATTCTTGTTGTGGGAATTAGTGCAATTGCAATAATGGCAATAATTTTTGGTGCTGATACTTTGAAATTGTCTGTTTCTGTACAAGATCACGATATTTTTGTTGATCCAATTTTAGATAAACAAAGCTTGTTTGTAATGGGGCGGGTGACAATTCAAAATACTGGGCATCAACCACTAACTAACGTTCATGTAAATTTTGGAGCAGGTGACACATTGGATTTGGGAACTCTAAAAGTGGGCCAGAAAATTATAGTATCGCCGCCTCCTGAAAATCCAATGGAATTTGTGATGATCAGTGCCGATGATGGTATTTTTGTAAATAAAGCATATCGTGAGTTACCAAAAATGGTTGGCATGATGGGCTCTTAGGATTATTTTTAGTTCGTTATGGAGATGGATGTACTAATCTTTGAGTAATTTTATGTTGTAGTGATTTTTTCATCTCACAAAGGTTATTTTAAAAATTTCAACATGGACAAAAGTATCGAAATGCTTTTAGATTATTATCCGAAGTTTTTAGATACACACGAGAAGCAGGTTCACATGATGTTTGACTCTTGGGTCTAACAAGAGATCGTCCTGTTCCTCGGTGGTAATATATCTCGTTTTTGACTAAAAAGGAATGCGTATAATTTGTTAGACAAGTCATTAACGATTATTATCCACGCCATGATCTTAAACACTTTCTAACAACCAATTTTTCGGTTAACATTTAGATCAATCAATAATTCTATGCGTAAGAGAGAGAAGATGATGAAGGAAGATCTAAAGGAACGGTTCCTCATGGATGGGATGACTGTATATCTGGTCTCTATTACGTCTGGATATGATTTCAAGATTGTCTAAAGATACTTCAATGAATGGGCTAATGAAATTATAGAGGCTGAAGAGCATAAAACCTGGATGGATAGAGAGACGCACATCAGTAGATATGTACCATTTTCCTTGTAGTACTATCTTTTCATATGACATGTTCTTTACAAATCATTCTTTTTTTTGTGATTCTGAGAATTGATCATGATTGTCTTTGAAAATTATTTTAGAATTTTTTACAGAAATTGAATGACCACATCCTTTTTGAAATTCAATGTTGTAGTGGTTTGATTTGTCTTTGAGTGTCATAAAATTTTTAGATCATTCAAATCCGCAATCAGATGAATCGTGTCAGTAAAATGAATTGCTTTCATTCCAAAATTTTTTGCAGTATTGACATTTGACAACCTGTCATCAACAAACAATACTTTCTCTTTTGGATATGGTATTTTTTCTGTTACATGCTCAAATATTGCCTTATCTGGTTTTTCCATATTAATCTCATATGAGAGAAATTGATAGTCAAAATAACTCATGTCAATTAATTCCTCAACGGCAGAGTGCATGACTGAAGCGGTGTTGGAAAGAATGCCCATCTTGATATTTTTCTTTTGTAATTGCTTGATTACGGTAATAATTGAATTATCTATGTTAATTTTTGATTTAAAAAAATCATTAATCAAAGAGTATTTGGCATTTGACAGTTCTTTTGAATTTATCTGCATTCCAATTTTTTGCCACATTTCTTGTTCAGAAATTTTCCCTAAACGTAGATTTGGCAACTCTTTCTTGCATTCATCAGCCAAACGCTGTTCAGATAATCCTAACCTATTTGCAATATTGCTGAAAAGTCACCTGTCTTTCCACTTGAAAAACACACCGCCAATATCAAAAAGAATTACTTGGATGTGCATACTTGTTGTAAATGGATTTCCTCATTTAACTAATGTCCAACAAAATATCATTGATCATTACTTTGGCTATGTCACATTTCTAGGCTGTAAAGAGAGGGGACTGCCTTTTACTTATAATTGATAATATCCTTTACAATTATTGTGTTAAACCATTAGTATTATATCAAAGAAATCTGATTTTCCACATGATGACAATAAAAGTACGATTTTTTGATAATTTTCAGGAACAAATTACCATACATCAAGTAAAAAATACAATATATTGCAAATCTACACAAATCAGCATTACCGGTGAAACAGTATGGTAACGTCTGAAGAAATAGAACGTGTCTCCAAATTAATGAAAATAGATGTTCAGGACCATAAAGAATATGTAGACAAAGTACATTCAATGATTGATTTTTTTGATGTGCTGGATTCTGCAGGGGTTGGCTCAGAGGAAATCTCAATGCAAGAGATTTCAATTTCTGATTTAAGAAAAGATGAACATATTGCATTTGATGGTAAACTAATTGAAAAACTAAACCACTACAAAGGAACCTATGTCCGAGCTCCAAAGATGTCGTCATGAATCTTAAAATCTCTGCTCTTGAGTATATTCAAGAGGTACAAAATGGAAATATTTCAGCTGAAGATTTTGTGGCAAAAACACTGGAGAGAATTCAAAGTATTGATGAAAAACTTCATGCTTTTCTATCCGTAAATGACAAAGCAGTAGAACAAGCAAGACAAATTGATAAGAAAATAAAATCAGGGGACAAAGTTGGTGAATGTTTTGGAATGCCAATATCCATCAAAGATAACATGTGCATCAAAGATAACAAAACTACATGTGCGTCAAAGATGCTAAAAGATTTTGTTGCACCATATGATGCAACTGTGATTTCAAAACTAAAACAACAAGATGCGATATTTGTTGGAAAGGCAAACATGGATGAATTTGCAATGGGGCTAACTACAGAATTCAGTGCATTTGGTCCAAGCAGTAATCCGTGGAATACTGATTATGTGCCAGGTGGCTCTTCTGGCGGAAGTGCTGCATCCGTTAGTGCTTTTGAATGTGTTGCATCATTGGGTTCTGACACTGGAGGTTCTGTCAGAAATCCTGCCAGCTTTTGCTCAGTTGTTGGTTACAAGCCAACTTATGGGCTAATCAGCAGATATGGGCTTATATCATATGCCAACAGTATTGAGCAGATTGGCCCGTTAACTAGAACTGTAAAGGATACGGCGTTTATGCTAAATCTAATTTCAGGGTTGGATCCAAATGACAACACCACAATCAACAACCAAGATCAAGATTATCTTTTAGGCATAGATTTAGGCATTGAAGGCAAGAAAATAGGCATAATTAAAGAAATGTTGGGGGATGGGACTTCAGCTGAAGTGCGTTCTGCCACAAAAGATGCAATCTCAAAGATGGAGGGTCTGGGGGCCATATGTGAGGAAGTATCACTTGACATGGTAAAATACTCAGTTGCAGCATATTACACCATAACTGCTACAGAAGCTGGTAGCAATCTTGCAAGGTATGATAATTTACGGTATGGTTACGATTTTTCAGTTGAAGGTTACGAGTTTAATTCATACATTTCAAAGGCGCGACAAATGTTTGGTCCTGAGGTTAAACGAAGAATGATCATCGGAGGATTTGTTCCATCAGCAGGTCAAGCTGGAAAATATTTTCTCAAGGCACTCAAAGTAAAAAATAAGCTCACTCGTGAAATTAGTGAAACGTTCAAAAAGTTTGATTTATTAATTGCACCAACAGTCCCAATTCTTCCGTTTAAAAAGGGAGAAAAAATCGATGACCCCGTTGCATTATTTCAAGTAGATATCAACACAGTAACTGCAAATCTTACTGGAAGACCTGCAATTTCAGTGCCGTTTGCAATGTCAAATGGATTACCAATAGGAATGCAGTTAATAGCTGATTCCAACCAAGACAAACTATTACTGCAAGCAGCACACGCATTGGAACAAACTGTCACCTTGCCGGAGGTTCCAATATGACGATGATTGGCTTGGAGATTCACTGTCAATTGACAAATCTGCAAAGCAAGTTGTTTTGTACATGTAAGGCAAACTATAGGGAATTTAAAATCAATGAAAACATTTGTCCTGTTTGCATGGGATTGCCTGGAAGTTTACCTAGACTAAATCAAGAGGCCGTAAAAAAAGCGACAATGATTGCAATGGCTCTAAATTGCAGTACTCCTGAAAAAATTGCATTTTTTAGAAAAAACTATTTTTATCCAGACTCGCCAAAAAATTTCCAAATAACACAGTTAAACATCTATGGGGATACAAGCGTTGGAGGGACTGGCTCCATTATGGTGGGAGACAAAAAAATTAAAATCACAAGAATTCAACTGGAAGAGGATCCTGGAAGGCTAATCTACGAGGGAAGCTCATCTAAAAACCAAATAACTCTAGTGGATTACAATCGTGCAGGCACACCTTTGGTTGAAATTGTTACTGAACCTGACTTTGAGAATCCAAAGCAAGTAAGAGATTTTCTAAACATCCTCTCGGATCTGCTTGCAAATCTCGGAGTGGCAGATCCCAGTTTAGAGGGTGCAATGAGGGCTGATGCCAACGTTTCAATCAAGGGGGGTAAAAAAGTTGAAATAAAAAATATTGGTTCATTTCATGATTTAGAAAAAGCAGTTCATTTTGAAATAACAAGACAAGAGAGTTTACATTCTCGGGACATAGAAATTATTCAAGAAACGCGTCACTGGGATGATCAAAGAAAAATTACTGTATCTTCACGTTCAAAAGAAGAAGAACTCGATTATCGCTATTTCTTGGAGGGGGACATTCCTTGGATAAGGATTGATTCAGACGTTCATCAAAAATTGAAATCCGAAATGCCTGAAAGCATTAGTTCTAAAAAGAAACGATATATTTCAAAATACAACATTCCACCTCAAGTAGCAGATGTCTTATCTTCTGACAAATTTTATTCTGACATGTTTGAAAAAGCACATACTGAATCAAACGCTAAAGAGGTTGCAAATATTATTACAACTGAATTAATGGGGCTGGTAGACACAAGAGAAAAACGCATAGCATCCAAACTTACCTTTACACATTTGAAAGAACTGGCTGATTCTATTCAATCTGGCAAAGTATCTAGAAGTTCTTCTAAAAATGCATTACATGAAATCTTAAAAACTGGAAAAGATTTGTCAGTGATTATTGCAGAATTAGACCTTGGAAATGTTTCTGATGAATCTGAATTGTCTGAAATCATTACACATGTAATTTCTGAGGAATCCCAAGCAGTAGAACAAGCAAAGTCTAATCCCCAGACGATTAACTATTTGGTTGGTAAAGTAATGCAAAAAACAAAAGGAAAGGCTGATCCTACGTTGACTCTAAATTTACTGAAAAAGCAGATTGGTATTTCATGACAGAATTATCTTTAGAAGACATCGAATTTATCAAAATTCTAGCTACATCTGATGCGACAATCCTTCAGGCTGGAATGAATGAGGCCACCAGGCACAAATTGGATGAGCAAGTAGGCGTGATTTTAAGAGAATATTATCGTGAAAATACAATGGGGACCCAAACAGGATGGACTGAAAAATTATTCGAAGTGGGAATTGATGAAGATGATGGAAAAGCAGCTATTGCTTGCGCAAGACGCCTTGGAATTGATATTTCATAAATTAAAAAATCTTTTTACACTCTTCAGGCTTAAAAAAAATTAAACAATGTCTGATTTTGAATTCATTCCAACAACAAAACAAACTGAAGAATCAAACATTTACCAATTCATGCAAAAACATGGAATATCTTCATTGGAAAAATTATCTCAAAAAGCTAAGGATGATTTAGAATGGTTTTGGAAATCTGTAGATGAAGATATTGGAATTATTTGGGATCAACCTTATTCAAAAATACTGGATGTATCCAAAGGAATTGCTTGGTCTAAATGGTTTGTAAATGGGAAGACGAACATCTATAAATCATCAGTAGAGAAATTTGTAAAATTATCACCTCAAAAAATTGCTTATCATTTTGTATCTGAAGATGGACACACGTCTGATATCTCATACTTTGAACTTGATTCAAAAGTGTCAAAACTTGCAAACGGATTAAAGTCTTTGGGGGTAAAAAAAGGGGATGTAGTTGCAATTTATTTGCCTATGATGGAGGAGGCCGTTTTGGCAATACTTGCATCTTCCAAAATCGGCGCAATTCAAACTGTAATTTTCTCTGGATATAGTTCAGAATCTCTACATGTACGATTACAAGATTGCAATGCAAAAATTCTTTTAATTTCTGATGGCTTTCACAGGAAAGGTAAACCTGTATCTCAAAAACAATCCGCTGAAATGGCAATCAACGATACTGGTGTAGAAAAGTTAATCGTTGTTCCGTATAAGGGAATTGACAAATATCATAATTCTGAAAAAATAATTTTCTATGATAAACTTGTAACTTTGCAAAGTGATGTCTGCAGTACGGAGGTCTTGGATTCTGAAGATCCGCTGTTTATTCTGTATACTTCAGGTACAACTGGCAAGCCCAAGGGTGTAATCCATACCCATGGCGGATTTTCTGTTTTTGCTGGGCATCAGGCAGCATATCTTGTAGATATTCAGAAACATGATACCTTGTTTTGGCCTGCAGATATTGGTTGGATTACTGGTCTGGTGTGGAATGTGTACGGTCTTTTGATTATGGGTGCCTGTGCGGTGATTTATGATGGCGCACTAGATTTTCCAACGTCTGACAGAATTTGGAAAATATTATCTAATTATGAGGCGACGATTTTTGGAATTTCACCAACTGCAGTTAGATTGTTTAAAAAAAACAATGTAGAGCCTTTGAAACATTTTGCCTTGGATAAAATTAAAAATATTCCAACTACGGGTGAACCACTTGATGAGGACTCTTGGTGGTGGCTTTATGAAAAAGTGGGTAACAAAAAAATTCCAATAATGAATTTATCTGGAGGTACTGAAATCGGCGGTGCGATGTTATCGGTATTTCCTGGAATGAAATTAAAACCATCAACTGTTGGAATTCCTGTTCCTGGAATGAATTTGGATGTGATTGATGATGATAAGAAATCGATTAGAGGTAAAAACGGATACTTGGTTATCAAATCACCATGGCCTGCAATGACTCGAGGGCTGCTAAATGATGATAAAAGGTATCTTGAGACTTATTGGTCTCAATTTGAAAATATTTGGTTTCATGGCGATTATGTCTATGTAGATAAAGACAATCTATGGTACATGCGTGGAAGGACAGATGATGTGATTAATGTATCAGGACACAGAATGAGTACTGCAGAAATTGAACACGCTGTAATATCAAATAAAAAAATATCTGATGCTGCATCTATTGCGATTCCAGATGATCTTACTGGGGACGCAATTGTGATATTTTTTGTATCCGATGATAAATCTAAAACTATTTCAAAAAATGAAATCATTGATTATGTTTCTGAAAAAATTGGAAAAGTGGCAAAACCCAAATTCGTTTTTCAACTGTCTGATCTTCCAAAAACTAGAACCGGTAAAATTATGCGAAGATTGCTAAAATCAAAATTATTGGGACATGAACTTGGGGATTTATCATCGCTTGAAAATCCACTTGTATTAGATGAAATTCTAAAATTAGGTTGAAAAAATCTAACTCTTTGATATTTACTATTACACGCTTTATCTATAATTTCAATCAGGTCAAGATATGACATTGAAATTCATAGTTGATCAGCAAGTAGAAGACATTGAGATGCCGGAGAATCTTAAATTAAACACCTTCTTGCAAGAATTTCATTCTGATTGCCCTCATCCCGAATGTGGTTTTGGCTTTTACGGGTTTGCATTTGGACAATCCCCATTTCCAGTTCCAAAATTAGTTCAGGAGGCACTTATCAAAAATGCTGACAAGGGGGCATATGCTGCTGTGCCTGGAATACCTGAATTGAGAAATGCCATCTCAAAGTACAACAAGCACTATTTTGGTATGGATATAGATCCTGAAAGAATTTACGTTGGTCCCGGAACAAAAGAACTGATCTTTAATCTTTTAGAGATTTTACATGGAACTGTGATTTTACCGACTCCTGCATGGCTTGGATATTTACCACAAATTAGGTTCTTGAAAAAAAATTATCATATGCTGCCAACTCGTGCAAATAAAAAATTTTCACCAAATGATCTTAGGAAATTGGCATTACGATTACAGGACAGACAAAAGATTTTGATATTAAATAACCCTCACAATCCAACCGGACTATTATATGACAGATTGGAATTGGAAGAAATAGCTGATGTTTGTAGAGAGCAAAACATCACAGTTATTTCTGATGAGATTTATGCTCAGACCACTTATGATTTTTCAAAATTTGTCAGTATGGGAAAAATCTATCCTGAAGGTACATTTGTTACAAACGGATTATCCAAATCACATGCTGCCGGCGGTTATAGATTGGGATATGTGATATTTCCACAACATGCGACAGACCTAAAGGGACAATTTAAAAAAATTCTAGCAACTGAATACACTGCAGTTTCCACCCCCATACAACATGCTGCAGTTGCAGGATTTGAAATTAGTAAAGAAATTGATGAATATTTTGATGTGACTCGCAATATTCATCAAATAATGGGGGAGTATACTTATCACATATTATCTGCAATTGATGGTGTAAAAACCACGAAACCTAACGCTACATTTTATCTTCTGGCTGATTTTAATGCATTTGCTACTGATTTACAAAGAGCAAACATCATGACATCGCAAAAATTATCCGAATCATTGATTCTTCATCCGTATCACACCGCAATTGTAGGTGGGGATAGTCTTGTTTTGGAAAGAACCGACTTTAGTGCTAGAATTGCATATGTTGATTATGATGGATCTGAGGTTTATCAAAATTATCTTGAAAATAAACCAAAAACAAGTTCTGAAAAAGTTGAATTTGTAAAAAATAATGCACCAAAGGTTGTTGCAGGATTGGAGATGATCGATAAATTCTTTGAAAATCTTAAAAAAGATACAAATTGCGATTTACAAACTCAAAAAAATTCAATGGTTGCACCCTGAATGCACCTCAAATTAACTTAATTTTGTTTTCAATTTCTCATATTCTTCCAGAGTAATTTCTCCTTTAGCCAATCTTGTTTGAAGGATTTCTTTAGGATTTAAACCTAAGATGGGGTTGAGAATTTTTTTTCTTATTGTGTATTTATTGAGTGAAATTTGTCTTGAGTTACTGTCTACTTGTCTTTTAACTCCATACACAGCTCCAAATAATATCCCTAATGCTGCAATAGATAATGATATTTCGGCAATATCTGAATTATTAGTTGTATTTTGAGTTGCCTGTGCTATTGGTGATGTCTGTGCCTCTGGAATGATTTCATTGTCAATTATTTCTGGAACTATTGAGTTTGTATCATCATCATTGTATCCAACAAATTTTTCTATTGTTTGGCCCGGATAATTTCTATCAAACCAACTTTTGTAGGATGACTCTGAATAATATCTTTCAACATAGTGATATGGATCTTTATTAGGGTCCACAAAATCTACATTGTAAGTATTAGAAACTGTTTCTAGAGGTTCTGCAGGTTTTATAGATGGTTTAACAATAATTGGATTATTATTTATTATTTCCTGATTTATTGTCTCATCAATTTTGTAATTGTCTGTGATTGGAATCTCGTTTAGAGAAACGTCAAAATTCGTAGTTGCACCTTTGGCCATACTAAGGATGAATCCAATTGCATCATAATTTCCATTTTCAGTAAATTTATTTTCAATTTTTATTTTTCTCTCAAATGAATTATCATCATCAATTATTGCTTGTGTTAAAAGTACAAATTCATCGTTTAGATCACGAATTACAATTGTTACTAAACCTGTAGAACCATCTTTAACAGTTCCTGAAAATTCAATTTCATCTCCTTTGTAAAATGATTCATTATTGGTTTGAAGGCTAGTAACTTCCGCAAATGCGGGATTGATAGCTAAGCCTAAAAATAAAAAGAGTCCAAGAGAATAAGGCCAACATCCATTCTTGCCCAACGCAATAAATTAATTATTTTTTTAATTTAAGAGAAACGTAGTATTCATCCAGTTTTATTGTACGCAAACAATAAAAGATGGCAATTTTATTCTTGATTAGATCTATCTTAATGATTTTAATTTAGATGAACTATGTTTACTTTATTTTAAATTACTTTTTTTCCTAATTTGTTGTGCAACCATCGGCAAAAATGCCCCTACATCCGATACAATACCCAAAGCTTGCCATGTGCCTCTATCCATAAGTTTTGTAACTGTAGGTTGACTAATATCAATTACAATCACTTTGACATTTGCTGGTAACATATTACCAGTTGCAATTGAATGTAGCATTGTTGAAATCATAATAACCATATCTGCACCTTGTAGAATTTTTTTGTATTCACGCTGTGCTTGAGTAATATCCGTAATTACATCTGGTAACGGTCCATCGTCACGAATTGAACCTGCTAAAACAAATGGGACTTTATTTTTTACACACTCATACATTATCCCTTTTGTTAATTTCTTGGTTTTCACCATGTTGGAAATGGAACCTGCTTTGAATACTGCATTGATTGTATCCATGTGGTTTCTATGTCCATGATATGCTAATGTTGCATCATGAACATTCATGCCAAGTGATGTTCCCAAGGTAGCATATTCTATATCATGAACTGCAAGGGCATTTCCTGCTAAAACTCCATCAATATATCCTGATCTGATTAACTCAGATACTGCATCATCTGCTCCTGTATGTACTATTGCTGGACCTCCGACAATGATAATTCTTCCACCCTTTTTTTTCGTGCTGTAAATATCATCTGCAACTTGTTTTGCAATATGCTGAGTTGGTCTTTCACTGGAGCTTGAACTGCCCATAAATTCAAAGACATTGACCCCCTCTCTTGGACGTTCAGGCGGAGTAATCTTAATGCCTTTTTCACCAACAATTATTTGATCACCTTTTTTGATGTCTCTAACAGGAATACAAAACGCTCGGTCGCCTTTCACAACTATGCATTTATCCATCATCATATTTTCAACTGAAATCCATTTTCCTTTATGAAAAATATGTGTGTGGTTGTTTGTGGTACTGTAGAAATTATCTGGCATTACATTATTTTTTGGGGATTTTTTTAATGTAACTTCTTTTTGAATTTTTGATACTGCTCCTAAACGATAAACTGTCTCTAAAATTTCATCTAAATGTTTTTGATTTTTTCCTGTAATTGATAATCGTGCAAATGACTGATCTCTTTTCTTTTTTCCAATCTCAATTTCTTCTACTTGGAATTCCCCTTGCAAATCCATTATCTTATCAAAGATTTTAGTTAAAATTGAAGAGTCAATCAAATGGCCACCAACTTCAATTTCTTGAGAAAATTTACTCATTTTTTTATAAAATAATTTATGTAACTAAAGCTTTACGTTTTATTTGAAGGCTACACAGGTAAAATTACTTTACCTTCAAATTTTGGAATATTGTCTTTTTCAAATGCTTTTTCCAGTATTTCTTTTTGTTGTTGTGTAACTCCTTGAACTATTGTTTTTGAAGATCCGGTTTTATCAACTAATGCAAGAATATATCCACTATTGTCTGTTAAAATAAAACCTGCGGATTCATCTACGAATGCATAAAGATTTTCCTCCCCCACTGGTGACCATACATTTGATTTATTGTCAATTAAAGCCAGTGCAGGCATAGCTTTACCATCAGTTAATGTGTTGAGATATTCTCTAGCTGACGCAACTCTTTTTTGACCTAATTTTAAAGCCTGAAAATATTGCATCATTCCAAGATAATCTAATTATTATAAAAACAATAGGACTTGCGAAGATTGTTATAGAATCTAAAAATTGGTGAAATCATGCCTTTAACAAATAATGTCATAATCAAATTAAATGAAATTACTACCATGGTTGAAGACAAATCAAAACTTTCAGAATCAGAAATCGATGAAATTAAACTTATCTTCAAAATTCTTGTTGAAAATAATGAAAGGTATGATCTTGATGAAATAGAGTTTTGGTTTGAAAATGAAGGGAGTTGGACTACTAGAGATCCCAGGATCCGAATTACAAATCTTGCAAATTATATTCAGGATAAATACCAACAAACAGCTCATCTAAGAATTATTTCTGATGATGACTGTGGTTGTGACAATTAAGTCTCCAACTGTTCTAATAGTCTACCGACAATTTTTGCGTTTTCTGTTCTCTCGCTCATTATTTTACTAATACGAATTTCATTTTTGTCGTCCTTTGAAATTATTTGAAAATACTCTTCATCTAAATCATTATTTGCTTGTAATCGTTTGATCACCTCAAACAAAATTCCAATTACTTGTTTTTGTGCATCTATTAATTCGTCTTTACTACTTTCAGACATATCTATGAGGTATCTTCTATAATCTTTCTAAATAATTCTTTTAATTTTGGATGAACAATGTCTATTTTTGCAGATTCAAAAAATGAATATAATTTTTCTTTAGGATGACCTTCTTTTTGATATAATTTTGCTTGAAGTACCATTTCCAATCTATCAATTTGATGTACTATTTTTGATTCAGGTGAATTATTTTCTTGATATTCCTCCCAAATTTTCAAATACTGTATTCTTACACTGTCAGGTAAATTCCTTAAAATTTCAAAAAATGCTTTTTTTTCCAACTCATTCTTTTTTTCTTTAGGAATTTGATCAGGCGTATAATCTCCAATCTTTGATTCTGCTAAATCATGGAGTAATACCATTTTGAGAATTTTTTCAGAGTTATAATTCTCTAAATCAGATATCACCATGCTCATTATTGCCATAGAGTAAGAATGATCTGCGACTGATTCAGGGGAATCTAAAGATAATTTATCTATCCACCCTTGCCTTGAAATATTTTTGAGATTTGCTGCAATTTTGAAGAAATCTAATATCATGAGACTGCATTATTATTGAAATTTTCTACTAATGAATTTACATATTATTTAATTTCGAATCACATAATAGTAATTTTAAAAGTAGTAAATTCATGAAAATTTACACCAAAACGGGTGATGATGGAAATACAGGTTTGCAAGGAAACTATCGAATAGCAAAATCACATCCAAGAATTATTGCCTATGGTACAGTAGATGAAGCAAATGCTGCACTAGGAATGGTGTTGACAAATTCATTAGATGCCGATATTATTACAATTTTAACTAAAATTCAATATGATTTATTTATAGTCGGCGCAGATCTGTCAAATCCAAATCTAAATGACGTAAAAAATCGAGTTTCAATAGATTTGATTACAGCATTGGAACATCATATTGACCAATTTGAATTAGAACTGCCCCCGCTAACAAATTTTATTTTGCCTGGCGGGGTTCCTGCGGCTGCTCAATTACACTATGTGAGGACAATTGTGAGGAGAGCTGAGACTCAAACAGTTCAATTAAGTGAAAAAGATGAAATAAATTCCAATTGTATTAAATACCTTAACAGATTATCTGATTTGTTTTTTGTAATGAGCCGTTTGATCAATAAACGAAAAAACAGGGAAGATATCCCTTGGAAGATCTAAAAAGACAAACTTTAATTCCTCAAATGAATTTGTTTTTTCTAAGTGCCGAGGTAGCTCAGCCTGGGAGAGCACTCGGCTGAAGACCGGGCTGTCGCTTGTTCAAATCATGCCCTCGGCACCTTTACACTTAGAATTATACTAGTATACAAAATCAGACATTTTCAAAAATTGTTTTAATGAATCCCACATGTTCTTAATTTTATGAGATCATAAGAGAAAATTTATTTCATAAGATCTACCATTGAAGATAAAAATAGGGATGAAAGGTTGCATAATCTTTAAAAGCCACCCCATCTCATGATTTTCGATATTCATGGTCGAAAAAAAAGATACAAAGAAAATTGCAAAAAAAACATCTGTAAAAAAACTCAAGACTAAAACTAAAATAAAAAGTAAAAAAATAAAAGATGAACCATTAGGAGACGGCATCATAATAGTTGACGATGATTTTGAAATTGATCAAGAAAAAGTAAATGAAGAACGACGCTTATATCTTGAAGAAGCTCGTTCTCAAGAGGCAACTGACTAGGAATCTTTATCAGATTCGGTAACATACCCTATACATGCGGGCATTATGTTTGATTCTAGTTAAACCTGGAAAGGTTGACTCAGTTGTGGAAGTTTTAAAGAAAAAACGTAAGATTGTAAAACAGATAATGATCGTTGCTGGAAGAGCAGACATTAGTGTTCTTTTACAGGGAAATATGGACGAAATTAACAATATGGTAATTGATTTCAAAAAAATCAATGATATTGTCACCACAGAAACTCTGATTGAAGTGGAGGTGGATTTGGGATGGTAAGAGCGATTATTTTAGTAAATTCTCCAAAAAAACTGATAGCTGCTAGATTAAAAAAGATCTTGTCAGTTACAGATTCATTCCCAACAAGCGGCCAATTTGACGCTGTTGCTATAATTGACGTTGACCAACTGGCTCAGATAAAAGAAGTAGCAAATCTAATTCAAAAGATCAGTGGTGTTGAAAGAACAGAAACCATGGTTGAAGTGCAGTAATAATGACAAAAACAATAGTTGATAATTTTTAAAATCAAAATTAACCTTGTAAATATGCTAGAGTCAAGTGCAATGACAATGGATTTAAAGAACTTCGAGGTAGGGTATACGTGAATATCAAGAAAGTAGGCAATGTAATTTTAGCTGTTGCAGACATTGACAAATCCCTACAATTTTACCATGAAATCATAGGTCTTCCAATCAGAACTCAGAGAAGATCATGGGTTGATTTAGGTACATCTGGTGCTTTATTGAGTTTACATCCGGCATCGTTGACTGCACAACATATTGGCAGTTCTATTGAAAATGGAATTACAATAGGTTTTCTTGTTGGCGATGTAAAATCTGCAGTTGAGGAATTAAAATCAAAGGGGGTCACAATATATCGTGACATTGTTGAAAAAGATGCAGGAAAAAATGCCGTAATTTTGGATCCTGATGGCTATCTTATTTCATTGTTTGAACCAATCTTTGAAGATAAAGCTCAACAAACAGGCGGATATCAAGGGTTCACACCAGCTTAGATTATTTTTTTAATTAGAAGAATAATCTTATCTAAGCCTTTTTCTTTTCTATTAATTGAAACGTAATACGTAACATCATTTTTTTGCAAGATTAGAATCGTTACTTTTTGATGTTGTAAAAGCACATGTTCTAATTTTCCAATTGAATCAACAGTGTCTTTTCTTAAAGACACCAATGTGGATAATATGAAAAATTCATTTTTTACCTGTTCTGATTTTAAAAGAGGTTTGAGATTCGGTCTGACCATCCCGGTCAGAGTCCTACCATGTGCATTTACAACTCCAGCATATCTGATACTATTTGATAATTTTAGAATACTTTGACATTGTTTTCTGTATTTTATTACAGCATCTTTCCATTTTTCCGCGGGAGTTTTGATCATAATAAAATCCTTTTTTTGAAATTAATAAGGATATTGAATGATTGCAATTTTTAGAACTATGCTATAGTTTATTTTGAATTAGACTCTTTTTGTAATTTTTTCTTCAATTCCAAATTTTCTTTTAATAATTTGTCATTTGTGGTTTGAAGCGTTTCTACAGAATTTTGTCTAGTGTATAGTGGATGTCCTGGTGGAATAACTTTTGAATTCATTGATAGTAAACCTGATGCATATTGTTGATACATGTGTTGAAATCCTTGAAGTTTTTGATTAATTGTCTCAGCATCTTGTAAAAATTGCTTTCTCATAGGATTTTCATTGATTTTAAACATGGCGTTTGGTAACCCTGGGGGCAGTCTTGGAAATTGGAATGCTAAATGAGGAATATTTGGATTTAATCCATAAAGATCCTGTAGGTGTTTTATTACTAAATTATCCACAAATATGTTCCATATTTGCCATATTTGTGGCTTGCTTTAGTCATTTGATAAACTCTTTAGCTAATTCTGAGGAGTTTTAGCTCAATTTGAGCTGATCGGAGATCCTTATAGATTCGCAAATTTGATCGCTAGAACATATGGACAAATTAAAAAAAGCATGTCTAAAATGTAAAAAAGACATCCATGAAAAAGATCTGCATAAAATTGTGATTTATGTTGTTCAAGAGAAATTTACTGAGCATTATTATGAACATGTAGAATGTCCTGACAAATTTACGGTCTGATAATGTAAGTTTTGGATTAACCTTTGAATTCAAATACATTATAAATCGCGCCTGTTATTCTAGAACGATATTTCCACTCATCTTTATTCCAAATGATTTTAGTAAAATCTTTTTGTGAATTTGGGTGAAGTCTTTGATATACATCATCCCCAATCAGGATTTGATTTGGTGTTGCCATATTTTGTATTTTTGATGCAATATTCATTGCAGGCCCCATTAAATCAACATGTGAATTTTCAACATCAGCACCATATCTTACAACAATGTTTTGCCCAAAATCAACACCAATCTTTACCATTAAATCTGGATAATCATATTGATTTAGAATGGGATTAATTCCTTTTTGAATTACTGAAATCATTGATTTTGCACAACTTACAGCGTTATCAGATGCAAGCAATCCATTACCTTCTCCAACAAAATATCCGATTACAGCATCACCTACAAATTTTAAGACGTATCCATGATGCTGTCTAATCACTGCGGCCATCTCTTGTGAAAAGGAACTTACAATAATTGCAATTTTTTCTCCAGGCATTTCCAATGTCATAGTAGTTGAACCAACCAAATCAACATAGAGAACAACCATGTCTAATTTTGAAAAAACATGCTTTCTCAAAAATTGTTCTGATTCATTCATCACACCAGAATATTCATATCCTTTTTTGAGAGCTCCCCAAACACGTTTTTGTGTTTCTAAAATCATAGTCTCTGAATCCAAGGTTTTTTGTTTACTTTTGCTAAGTAACATATCTACAAGATGATTATTTTGATCGGATGTGTCAGATTCTTGTTTAGATTCCTTTTTTTCCTTATCTTCAGACATCACAATCACATCATTCTAAGGGGAAATCCACCCCACAACTAAAGCATCTACCTCTTTTTCCCTTATAACCCTCGTGGTAGTATTCAGCAATCTCTTCATTACAATGATCACATACGTGGTTGGATTTATTCATAAATAAAATTCTGATTTTGTCTATTTAGATATTGATGAAGGTTTAAGGAGAGGAATTATCGGTTATTTCTTGTGCGATTAGGTTCACGATCTTCCAATGAATTCATTCAGTTGTTAAATCAAAAAAATGAATCAATCCAAAAAGCATACATTCCTAAAATGGCTGATTTAACAAAAATGATTGATATCAAAGTCATGATGGGTGATTCAACCATTACTGAACAAAAAACATTTGATCCAAAATTAGTAATTAATTATTTCCAAAAAATAAACAGTTCTCTGAAAGACTGGTCTTTACATGATGTATCTATTTCAAATAATCAGGATGTTAGAAGAATTTTTACAAAATTTGAAATACGAGAAGAGAACTATCTGATATCCGGACATTTATCGTTACAATTTCATGTTCTATTATATTACAAACCTGATCAACGTGTGATTGATACTCAAAAAGAATTATCAAAAATTGTAGATTTGACAAAAAATAAACAAGAACAACTTTCAGATAATAGTGATCAACTTGTTTTAAACAAATTAAAGGAGATGGGATACAAGGACTTTGACCATCAAAATCTATTTGAAGTATTTTATAAAAATGATGAATTCAGCGAAAAAGTTTTTGCCGAAATTCAAAAAGATTCTGGAGTAGATTTCCAAGAACTAACAGAAAGAAAAAACAAATTATTTGCAGAGCTTGATTCCCTCTTACTTGAAACTTATCAAACATCATCTGTGTTGATAGACGATCCTAGACTAGTTGCAGGAGAGGAAGGATGTCTATTATCCTTAGATTTAGAATTTATTAAAAATAATAATCGTGAGGGGTTATTTGATCCAAGAAAAATATCACATTCAGTAAAAGAAAATATTGTAAAACGTCTAGATGAGATTGAAGCAACAATCAAATTATAAATTTGAAACAAGAAACCAGAAGATGAATGATGTTCTCAATAGTAAGATCTAATTCTTAGATATAGGTTCAACTGTATTTTTAGATATTTATGAATTCATGAAAATTCATGCATAAAATTTGACTAAAGGTGTAGTATTAAGATAGAAGAAAACAAATACACCAAATCAAAAGCATCATTTCCCATGAATCCTACATACGATGAAATAGTAAAGGCAAATTCATTACGAGGAAATGAAATAAAGAAAACCCCTCTCATACATTCACCAACGTTTAGTGAACTAACAGGTTCGGATGTTTATCTGAAGGCAGAATTTCAACAAAAGACAGGTTCATTTAAAATTCGCGGAGCTTATTTTAAAATTAAATCACTATCAGATAAAGAAAAAAAACAAGGGGTGGTTGCAGCATCTGCAGGTAATCATGCACAAGGAGTTGCATTTGCATCATCATTAGAAAAAATTCAGTGTACCATAGTGATGCCAAAAAATGCATCACCTGCAAAAGTTGCAGCTACAAGAGGTTATGGTGCAAAAGTAATTTTGGAAGGAGTAAACTATGATGAGTCATCTTCAAAAGCAAAAGCAATTGCAAAAGAAACCGGGGCTACTATGATACATGCTTTTGATGATCCTCAAATAATTGCAGCCCAAGGAGTAATTGGCATTGAAATTTTAGAGGATCTACCAGACGTTGATGAAATTTATCTCCCAATAGGTGGAGGGGGATTAGCTGCTGGAACCTTAATTGCAATTAAGGAAAAAAATCCACAAGTCAGAGTTATCGGAGTTCAATCAAAATCATTCCCATCGATGTATGATTCACTAAAACAAGGATCACCTACTGCATGTGGAGGAGGCAGAACCATCGCAGATGGCATTTCAGTGAAAATTCCCGGACAATTGACATTTGCAGTGATCAAAGAGCTCATAGATGAAATTGTTTTAGTTGATGATGTTGAAATTACAAAAGCAATGTTTTTGCTAATGGAGAGGATGAAGTTCGTAGTAGAACCTGCAGGTGCAGTAAGTTTAGCCTATTTGATATCTAAAAAACCAGCTATTGGAAAGAAGGTTGTGCTAATTTTGGCCGGAGGAAATGTGGATATGTATCTTTTAGGACAGATAGTAGACAAAGGTCTTGCAGCAATGGGTCGTTTGTTAAAATTATCTATTTTACTGCCCGATCGACCAGGAGCATTCAAAGAGATTGTTGATGAAATTACATTAGCCAATGCAAATATTGTAGAGGTAGTTCATGACAGATTAAGCTCTCAAATCAATGCAGGTTCTGCAGGAGTTACGCTGAGTCTGGAAACCCAAGGAAAAGAACAGGCTGAATTATTAATAGAATCATTAAAGAAAAAAAATATTCAATTTACTTTATTGACTTAATTTACTTGAATTTTTTTTTAACAAATTTTGAAAGTCCTTCTTTTTTTAATTGTTCAGATTCCTTCATAACTAAATTATGTTGATTAGATTTGTGTTGTTTTAATTTCTTTTTTAAATCTGGGAATTCATTTGCAAGTATTTTCATGGCATAAATTCCAGCATTTCCTGCCTTGTTAACTCCTACAGATACAACAGGAGACCCAGAAGGCATTTCAGTGATTGACAGTAATGAATCTAATCCTCCAAATGCAGAAAATTTTGTGGTGTTTGATTTTTTTTGGTTTTTGTCATTATAAACCAGTATAGGCACTCCGATAACAGGAATTATTGTGTGAGATGCAATCATCCCGGGTAAATGTGCAGCTCCTCCAGCTCCTGCAATTATTATTTTAAATCCCATTTCTTCAGCATGTTTAGCATATTCTGCCAATCGAGATGGAGTTCTATGTGCCGATACAATTTGATCTTCATGTTTGATTTTATACTCGTCTAATATTTCTGATGCACCTTGCATAATTCTACTATCTGAACTAGATCCCATGATAATTCCAACCAGCGGTATATCAGAATATGTCATAATAATAGGAAAAACTAGCGAGTAATTAACAATTCTATTACAAAAAATCCCATGAACATTTAGCTTAGCATTAGATATTTTTAATCCAAAATCCTCAATTTTGTAATGTCAAAGATTTTGGGAATTATCGGCGGTGGACAATTAGGAATGATGATTGCCGAAGCTGCAAAAAAAATGCCCGATGAAATTTCTGAAATTATAGTATTAGATCCTACTGAAAACTGTCCCGCAGCCCAGGCTGGAGCCACACAAATTATTGCCGATTTTAAGGATAAAAATGCCATTATTGAACTTGCAAACAAATCAGACATAATTACCTATGAAATTGAATCAGGAGATAGTGATGTATTAAAATCAGTTCAAGATAAAGCTGAAATCAATCCTTCTCCTGAAACATTAAAAATTATTCAAGATAAATTTTTACAAAAATCATTTTTACGAGAAAATAAAATTCCCGTTCCAGAATTTATTGAAATAAAAAATATTGAAGATGTAAAAGAAGGAGTTGAGAAATTCGGCATTCCTGTCATGCTAAAAGCACGAAGAGATGCATATGATGGACGAGGAAATTTCAAAATTAATTCTGAAGACGAAGTTCAAAAAGCATATGATTATTTTAAAGGACAGCCACTACTATTGGAAAAATTTGTGCCATTTAGTATGGAAGTTTCAGTTATCGCATCACGTAACACAAGGGGTCAAATCAAAACATATCCCCTAGTTGAAAATATTCATGAAGAAAATATTCTGCGAGAAACTATTGCACCTGCCCGAGTTTCTGAGGACATATCAAAAAAAGCTGAAGAGATAGCAAAGAAAACAATGTCTGTGTTAAAAGGTGCAGGGGTTTTTGGAATAGAGATGTTTGTAACTAAAGATGAAGATGTAGTGATTAATGAAATAGCACCAAGGGTACACAATTCAGGCCACCATACATTACAATCAAGTAAAACATCTCAATTTGAACAACATTTACGAGCAATTCTAGGATTAGAATTGGGCAGTACAGAATTAATTCATAATTCAATAATGTACAATATTTTGGGAGATAGTGGTTTTACAGGAGAGTATTTACCTCTGAATATATCTGAATCAGGGGTATTTTTGAAAATGTATGGTAAAAAAATTTCCAAACCTTCACGAAAATTAGGACATGTCAATATTATCGGAATGAATAATGAATCAACAGATGAATTATTAGAGAAATTACAATCACTAAAATCTAAAACAGTTACCAAACCATCTAATTAGATTTATTAATTGATAAAAACAAAATTGTTTATGGCTTTAACCCCTGCATTAATCATTACCGGCATTGCAATTGCATTATTGGTAGTATATGGTATGGATGTAGTTGTAGGTTATAGTACTGATAGTGGAGAAGGATTCATTCCATTTGATCATCAAACTAGAGGTATGGGATTAGGACTTCCTGCATTAATTTTACCAATTATAGCATATTTCATTTCTAGAAAAGAATCATCAAAAGGTCTGGGAATCATGATAATTGTTGCAGGTATTTTGATCCTTATAGGAGGCGCAGTTGTTATTGGAAGTGCAGAACCTATGGAAGAAGCATCTGGAAGAAGCATACTCGCTGAAACAATTCCACTAATCATTGCAGGATTAGTTCAGATTGGATTAGGAATACTAAAAATTAAAAAATCTTAATTGATTGAAGATGCCAACTTGTGCAAAATGTGAAAACGATGTGAATAAAGTTTATGATTGTGATCATACGGATTTTGAAGAA
>Ga0224512_10001334_pt1 | contig 23908 bp, 19 predicted proteins | sample SF_May12_sed_USG_4_FD_169103 | JGI IMG/M metagenome (GOLD analysis project Ga0224512, IMG submission 169103) | Sediment microbial communities from San Francisco Bay, California, United States - SF_May12_sed_USGS_13 | ecosystem: Environmental > Aquatic > Marine > Sediment | place: USA... | reverse complement strand
GCGATATGCAAGCGGTTCGGGAAATGAGCGTGTTTCTCAAACGGCTGCGAAAACAGAATGCGACTGAAGGCTAGCCCGCATATTTCACGAAGGCGGACCATGGACCAAGAATCTTCTCAAAATTTGAATGGGTTGCCCCACATATCAAGGGTCTCGACCGCCGCACAGTTTGTCCTGTTCAGATTCAGGAGAAATCGGGCGTCGTATTCGGCACGATCCCCCTTGATCCATAGCTACGGCTATGCATCCGCGGACGATCGCACCGACTACTTAGCCCGATCTCCCCTGAACTCCGAACCCTTCATACAATATGCGGGCTAGCCCAGATTGATGGAGTCCTGACCGCTCGTCGCCACACCGGGTTTACCAAGAATGCGAACTGCCTCGGTGATCACATCGGCCGTCTTGATTTCACGTATGCATTGGTGCCGACAGCGATTGCGACGGTAGCAGCGATGACAATTATTGCTGGCGCGCATCACCACCGCACCGGCGCTACGCGGGCCCACCCGCCTCTCATCGGTAGGTCCAAATAACGCAATCAACGGTCGCTCCATCGCGCTGGCTAAGTGCATCGGGAAACTGTCGCCGCTAACCAGAAGTGCGCTGCGCTGAATCAACGCCGCAAACTCCAACAAGTTTAATCGCCCCGCCAAGTTTACGACAGAACGTCCGTTGATTCTTGCGATGAGATCATCGGTCGCGGCACGTTGCGAATCGGAGCCGGTTAACGCAATTATTACATTGTCTGGCATTCGCGCACAGAACGTTTCGAAATTGTCGGTGCCCCAATTCTTTGTATGCCAGCGCGTAAACGGACTCACAATAACAAGCGGCTTCGACTGGGGGTTGATTTTGGTTACCAAGTCGTCGGCGACGGACCGTTCATCGGGCGAAACATGAATTTCCATCTGGGTATTTTCGGTGCCAATTCCAGCCAGCTGGAGTACACCGTTCATTTCTTCGATCGCATGAATCTCGCGTTTCGCGAAATGCCGAACCCACGGCCACCTCCCCTTCGCAAATTTCCGTCTTGCGTGGGCGAGATACAAAAAGAGCATAGATTTCATACGGCCCTGAAGATCAATCGCTATATCGAATTTCTCGGCCCGAACCGTCCGTAACACGTCGCCAATGTGGCGCAAGGCCCAACCTGGTTGCTTGTACCAATTTCGCTTTACCGCGTAACGATCAAACAGGATTACGCGATCGACATGCGGATTGTGCCGATAGATATCGTACGATGACGTCGCCGTAAGCAATGTTAATTCGCAATCCGGAAATTGCGTTTTTACCGCCCGTACGTGTCCGGTGGAATGCAAAACATCTCCCAATGACGTTTGCTTGATTATGAGTATGTTCAATACCGTCGGCCGCCACCCTGGTGGCTCTGATTATTCCGCACGAGGACCCGAATTAGTCATAAAAGGCTGCTTCCCCGGGTGGGCGGGTCTTAAAACGCTTGTGTAACCAAAAATACTGATCTGGAATATCGGCGACGACAGATTCGATGCAGCGGTTTATTCGCAATGCATCTTCTGCTTCGCTTTGACTCGGAAAACCCCCTAGCGGCTCCGAAAAATTCAACTCATAGCCCGCGCCTAACGGTTTTTGTGACGCCCAGCACAAAATAACGGTCGCCTTGCTGAGTTTAGCAAAACCACTCACCGCGGTAACGGTGGCGGCGGGTATCCCGAAAAATGGCACGAATTCACTGTGACGGCGGCCGAGATCCTGATCCGGAAGGTAATAGAACGGTATCCCCGCACGCAACGCGTGGACAATCGGACGTAATCCTTGTCGGTGTTCAACTAGTTCCAAATTGAAGGCTCTACGCCGCTTGCCCAATATCCAATCCAAAAGACGACTCGATGTCGACTCACCGGTGCAAGCCCGCCGGTAGCCTTTGTGCAATACTTGATTTTTCAAGCGCTTGTACATTGCGATCACCGGCTCCAGCTCGGCCAAATACAGTGCACAAATTGGCAATAGCACAAAATGCGGCGCCAGTAAGATAATCGGTTGCCCAGCGGCGCGCGCGCTTTGTAAGCGATCAAGCCCCTCGACGTGCACCAACTGCCGTAGGCGATCGCTGCTGGACCACGCCGCAACGCCAGCATCAAATATAGCGCGGCCGACCGCACGAAAGTGGCGACGCACGAGTGTGCGGTGATCGGACTCGCTTCGATCGGGAAAGCAGCGCTCGATATTGCGGACAGCCACTCGCCGCCGCGCATGAAGCAGCGCGTAGAGAATCATCCCAAGCCCGCCTCCCAACAGCCATAAGATTCGCAACGGCAGGGCGCTGAATAATCGCCACAACACGAGGCCGAGCCACGTCAACCAATAACGCGGGCGCCAAAGGCTCGACGCCTCCTCATGTTGGCGATGACCCATTCAGTAAGGAGATTGTTCGCCGTGGGGCCGCGTCTTAAACCAGCGCAACGTCCACATATACTGTTCTGGCGCCGGCCTGATCAATGCCTCCAGCGCAGCATTCATGCGCGCGGCATCGGCAACCGTGTCGCCGCTGGGAAAATCGTCTAATGCGGATTCGATAAATACCTCGTAACGTCCATTATCGGGTCGCAGTCGGGTTATGCAGGGCACAACTTTTGCACCCGTGATGGCCGCCATGCGCCCCACTGTGGTGATAGTGGCCGCAGGAACGCCAAAAAACGGTACGAAAATCGATCGATCCGCGCCAAAGTCTTCATCTGGCATGTAATAGCACGCGTACCGATTCTTTAAAGCTTTGATCAACGGACGCAGTCCGTGCTCGCGCAGCACCAAGGTCAGGCCAAATCGCGTTCGGCTTCCCGCAAAAAACCAATCGAGCGGCGGATTATTGAGGGATTTCATCATCGAAATCGTCGGCTGGGTTCGCGACAGCATAACACCGCCGAAATCCATTCCGACCGAATGTGGCGTAATAAGCATGGCGGCGTCACCCGTGTCCACGAGCCGCTGCAACCGATCTTCGCCGTAGAATGTTACCATTCGCCGCAGCCGATTTTCACTGGCCCAGCGAATCAACCCCAAGTCGATAACGCTCTGCCCGTATACGCAAAAATGAGTGCGTACCATCTGCACGCGCTGCGCCTCTGGAATCCCTGGGAAACATAATTCGATATTGATGCCAGCGATATCGCGGCGTTTCTTGTTGAAGCGATAGAACGCGGCACCGAGCCACTTGCCCATTCGCAACGTTACCCGCCGTGGCAACCATACACACACACGTAAAATCGCTATTAATCCCCAGACTGGCCAATACGATACTCCAAACGCTCGGGCAGATAGTGAGGGCCGAAAATCCGCCGTATTAAATCGCCAATCAGATTGGCCCCGCATATCCTCCGTGTTCACAGTAACCAGGTTCCTGCTTCTGCGGGTACGGCATTGGTGAGCTTATTGACGTAAGCTACTATGACGATTACTCCTGCAATTTCATGTTAGCCAAGTACTGCAATTTACCCATTTAGTGACGATTGCTCCGGGCCATGGGAACTATATTGGCACAATGGGTCATTCGCTGGCGATTCGCCATCGTTGTGACCGCCTTTCTCGCCCTCGGTATCGCGGCGAGCGGTGGCCGCTTTCTCGGATTTACAACCGACTATCGCGTCTTTTTTAGTGCCGATAACCCACAGTTACAAGCGTTCGAGACACTACAAAATACCTATACAAAATACGATAACATTCTGTTTGTCCTAGCTCCGAACGACAGCAATGTATTCAGTATCGAAACATTGTCCGCTGTCGCCTGGTTGACCGAACAATCCTGGCAAATCCCGTACTCGATCCGGGTCGATTCGCTATCTAATTTCCAACATTCATATGCCGTGGGCGACGAGCTGGTGATTGGAGCGTTGGTCCCCGACACCGCTGCACTCCATACCGAAGCGCTGGCACGAATCCGCGCCGTCGCTCTATCCGAACCGCTGCTGGTGGACCGGCTCGTCGCCGCCGGCGGCGAGGTTACCGGCGTCAATGTCACGGTGCAACTACCGGGCCTGCAACCCCGTGACGAGGTCCCGGAAGTAGTGGCGCATGCTCGGCACTTGACGGCGGAACTGCTCCAAAACTTCCCCGGTATCAATGTGCATTTGACTGGTATCGTAATGTTCAATAATGCTTTCCCGGAAGCTACGCAACACGACATGCGGACCCTGGTGCCTGCAATGTTCGCCGTTGTTATCCTGACCCTGGGTATCATGCTGCGCATTGTCTCGGGAATCTTGGCTACACTGTTGGTAATCGGGTTCTCGATTCTCGCCGCAATGGGGGCGCGGGTTGGCTCGGCCTGCAGCTCACCGGACCCTCCGCTGCTGCACCCACAATTATCCTCACCCTGGCCGTGGCCGATTGCGCGCACATATTGACAAATTTCGTCCATGCTCTACGCGCAGGCAAAAACAAACACCATGCCATCGTTGAGAGCCTACGCCTCAACCTGCAACCCGTGTTCCTAACCAGTTTAACCACTGCAATTGGTTTCTTGAGTATGAATTTCAGCGACACCCCGCCATTTCGTGACCTTGGCAATATCGTCGCGATGGGCGTAATGGTCGCCTTCGTCCTGGCGGTCACGCTGCTGCCCGCCATGCTGGCTATTTTACCCGCGCGGATTCAGCCGAGCGCGGCGCTCACCGTGAACTCGATGAGCCACATCGCGGATTTTGTAATCCGCCGCCGCCGATTTCTGTTCCGATTTCTCGGGCCGTTATTTGTATTGATAATCGCGTTCATTCCCCGCAACGAATTGAACGACCAATTTGTTGAATATTTCGATGAAACTATTGAATTTCGACGCGCCACTGATTTTTCAATCCAAAATCTTACAGGCATCGACAACATACAATATTCGCTTCGCGCCGATGAAACCGGCGGCGTTAGCAATCCGGAGTTTCTTGAAAATGTTGAGGCTTTCGCCAATTGGTATCGATTACAACCCGGAGCGATACATATCAACACAATCACCGATACTTTCAAACGCTTGAATAAGAATTTGCACAACGATGACGATTCTCACTACCGGATTCCGACGCGGCGCAACCTCGCCGCACAATATCTACTGCTGTACGAAATGTCGTTACCGTACGGCCTGGATCTGAACGATCAAATTAACGTCGACCGTTCGGCAACACGCCTAGTGGCAACATTGCAAAAACTCACAAGCGCCGAAATCATTGAGTTGGAGAACCGCGCCCAGCGCTGGATGCAAGACCATGCCCCGGCGATGCAAACGGACGGATCGAGTCCATCAATAATGTTCTCCCATATCGGCGCGCGAAATATTCGCAGTATGCTGATTGGGACTTCAGTCGCTCTGGTGTTGATTTCTATGGTGTTAGTGGTCGCGTTTCGATCCATCAAGATCGGCATAGTCAGCCTCGCTCCAAACTTGATGCCGGCGGCCCTCGCGTTCGGAATCTGGGGGCTGTTGGTGGGGCAGGTCGGCTTGGCGTTATCGGTGGTGGCCGCAATGACGATCGGCATTGTAGTAGATGACACGGTACACTTCTTAAGCAAATACTTGCGGGCCCGCCGCGAGGAACAGCTGTCGACAGAGGACGCCGTACGTTACGCGTTCTTCACGGTAGGTACGGCATTATGGGTAACGTCTTTGGTTCTTACCGCCGGATTTCTGGGGCTGTCGCGATCGGCGTTTGAGGTCAACTCGGGCATGGGGTTGCTGACGGCCATTACGATCGTCATCGCCCTGATTGCCGATTTCCTGTTTCTTCCGCCTCTGCTAATGGCCGTCGATCGAGATTCGAATGCGCTGGCCGATACGAGCGCTTCTGCTCACGCGACGTAAGGGGACAGGCGCTGAAATTGCTGCGCTACGGCAACCAGGTCGGCCCAAGTGTCAATATCGCGAAGCATCGGTAATCTCAGATCGAGGTTTATATCCAGGTGGCGGAAACTACACTCGATGTTGGGCATCACACTGGGTGTACTCCACCTAATGCCACGAAACATGTCGGGATGCGTCTCGTTTACTCCCAACAGATAGAAACCGCCGTCCAGACTTGGACCTATTACGTTGCGACGCCGGGCCAACGCTACGCACGTACGACGTATGATCGCAGCCGGGCAATGCGGGACGTCGCAACCCATCACCGCCGCGGCGCCATGTGCGCCCACACCAACATCCAGCGCGCGCAGCAATTTTTTGCCCAACCCCCCCGCGGCCTGGGTTTCAATATCAATGGAATGGGTGGTACGCATTTCCTCAAACACCGAGTGCTCGGGATCGGGCCACACGCAGAGTCGCACTTGTCCACACCAGTTCGCTACCACCAGCTCAACGGTAGCACGAATCAAATCTTCCGCGATTTGTGCCGCTACGGTCGGTGAGCAGTGACTTTGCAGGCGTGTCTTAACTCGACCCGCAACGGGCTTCTTTGCAAATAGATATATCGGAATGTCAGAATTCACCGCGCGTTACCGTACCAGCGTTCAAGCCGGTTTGGGCTGACCCCGAACCAGAACAATAATCGTAACGTCCACATACGTATGACCGTAGCGAACACTCCCCCACCCTGCCAACGGCGCGCAGAAGTCACCACCGAGTCACGGAGGCGAACCGGGGGTGCAATTCGCTTCAATCGTCGCGATAAGTCGATATCCTCCATTAGCGCAATATCCGCATAACCACCCATCGACTCGAACAGACCTCGACGGACAAATATAGCCTGGTCACCGGTTGCAATACCGGTTAATGCCGATCGACAGTTCATCGCCGTTTCGACGATACGAAACCACCAACCGTCCGCATCGAGGCGCACGTCGAATCGCCCCCACAAGGCACCGGCTTGCACTACCTCATTGATTACGGCCGTAGCACAGTCCGGAAGTAGCGTATCGGCATGCAAAAACAACAATATATCGCTATTCGCATGCGCGGAGCCGAAATTCATTTGCCGTGCACGACCCCGGTCGTCTATGTAGTACACGGCCAATCTGGTTCCATCAAACTCCGTGGCGAGTTCCACGAGGCACGCTCTAGAGGCATCATTAGTACTCGCATCCACTACAATAATCTCATTGTACCCATCGTTAGTGGTAAGATCGCGCACCAAGTTTTTAGTCCCTGTACCTTCGTTAAATACCGGAATAATCACGGAAATAGTGACACTCATGACTACGCACCGAATTTGGGAACGGCCCGAAAATGGCTGATTATCCGCCTGTGCATTGCCGTCTTGACCATCGGATCGGTGGCACCGAACGTCCGATACGATCGCTGTCGGCGAGTTGTCGGGACGGGGGGCATCGATAAACCGTGGGTACACCGTGCATTAGCGTAGTTATGCCCGCATATAATCACGAAAAATTCGTCGGCGCGGCCATCGAGAGTGTCCTGAATCAAACCTTGGATGACCTTGAACTGGTGGTAATCGACGACGGCTCAACCGATCGCACGGCGAATGTTGTGACATCGTTTTCCGATCCGCGTCTTCGGTATTTTTATCAAGACAACCAAGACGCATACAACACTATAAATAGAGGTCTGCGTCTGGCTACCGGAGGTTTCATATCAATACTAAATTCAGACGATATCTACGAGCTAGGTCGACTCGAACGACTGCGAGCGATCCACGAAGAAACCAGCGCACACTGTATTTTTACCGATGTCACACCGATAGACGACCAGGGTCAGATACTCGATACTTCACACGGCTGGCATGGCTGGCATCAACGCAACCGAGACGTGTATTTCCGTCACGATGATTTATATATTGGATTCTTGCACGGAAACTTCATGGTTACCACTTCAAATATTTTCATGACTAGAGCTGCAGTGCGAAAGGTCGGTGAGTTTGCGCCGCTACGTTACTTACATGACTACGATTATATATTTCGAGTCCTGCTAGCGTACCCCAACGATACAATATATGTTCACGACCAACGTCTCCTTAGTTATCGCATTCATGGTTCCAACACGTTAAGCGAAGCCGCGATCGTGGGTCGCGAACAGGATAAAGCGATTATTCGCAAGTATTTATTGGCCAGATGCCCGCAAGCGATGCAAGCGTTGATTACCACCGGCATTGACCGACTGATCGCCCTAGAACATGAACTGACTGAGGTGCGCCGACAGCAAGCTGACGACAGCCAGGCCCGGCAACAATCCGTGACGCTCTCAAGCCGGCTGCGCCGCAAGCTTAAAGGTTTGATGGATTGACCGTTCGGACTTTCTACCGACTTGATGCACTGCTCGAGCACGCAGATACTCTGCTATCGAGGATCGATGCGGTCAGCATCGACATTTTTGATACGGTTTTCATACGCCGTATCCACGATCCGGATATCGTTAAATTCTCGGTATCGCGTTTCATCGCGGAGTCGGCGGCTGGACTCGGGGTAAGCACGACCTGGCAGTCGGTATTGACGTCACGCAATCGCATCGAGGCGGCCCATCGCGAGCGAAATGGCAAGAGCTACCCAGATCATGAAGCGCGGTACGACGACTATATGTCCGAGTTGCTTGTAGAATTATTCGCCGATCGACTACCAGAAGGTTTTCTGGAAATGGTCGCTGATTATGAACTGAATATCGAGGACTCGGTCATCGTAGTTCGCGATTCGTGGCAACATTGGATAAAACGGGTAGCCGAACAAGGCAAACGCGTTTTTCTGATCTCGGATATTTACCTGCCTGCAAAATATTTGCAGCGCCTAGCGACGTCGAAGGGCCTCCATCCGTATATCGAGGCGATAGTGTCATCGGCAGATTCATTCCAAGCAAAAGCGTCGGGTGCAGCGTACCCATTAATGGCAGACACCTATGGCTTGTCGAAACAACGCTGGCTACATATTGGCGATAATCCGATATCAGACGGTAGCCGCCCATCGGAATTCGGCATCGCAGCGTTATTGCTCAGAGACATTGCCGAGAAACAGCGCAAGGGAATTGCGAGAAGTCTAAACTACTTTGCTACCCAGAGAAATTTTTGGCGAGGTCGATATTTGCAACAAATTATGCTGCCGCTCGAAGGGGAAAATCAGGATAGAGAGCCATTATACGCTGACGGCTATAATTTCTTTGGTTTCTTGATGTCGTTTTTTATTCACGCGCTGATTGAGCGAGTGCGTGAACTCGGCGTGTCGCGCGTTTACTTCTGCTCCCGGGAAGGCTGGATTTTTCAGGAGTGCTGGAACCGAATCGCACCGCAGCTGTTCGGGGTGACAAATGTGCCGGACGCGCGTTATCTCTATGTTAGTCGCTTGGCGCTTGCCAATGCCGCCTGCGCCAACACCGGCATGACCGCTCTTAATGCGCGCGCGGCGTTGTTACCGGCCGAAAACCGCGATTTTCGCGATATTTGCCGGGTGTTTGGCCTCGACATCGAGCGCTTACGCCCAGCGTTGGAACGTGCCGGCATCGCGGATGACGACTGGATTGACCCGCGTGCGCCTCAGGAAACGATAGACAACCGGCATAAATTTGCGGAGTTAGTCGGGGACCAGGAATTTCAAACCGAAGTTAGAAGCCAGGGTCGCGCATCGCAGCAAGCGCTGGAAATCTATTTAGAAAAAGAGGGCTTCTTTGAACACGGCGATGCAGTAATCGTCGATGTCGGCTGGCTTGGCACAATTCAACACTTTTTAAATAAGGCGATTGAGCATCGCAGCGACAAACCGCGTCTGCACGGCATCGTTATGGCGGCGACCCGGCAGATGCCGTATCCGAATAGCTTCGAAAATTATACGCAAGGTCTGATATTTGACCAAACTCGATTGAACCTGCCTAGTAGCACGTTACTTTGTATCAAAGAACTCCTTGAAGAGATCTGCCGTGCTCCTCACCCATCACTACTGAAATACCAGCTGTGCGGTGACGACGTGCAATTGGATTTTCGAGCCGAGGATGACCACACTGCGAGTGTCGAGCGCGAACAAAATGAATACTACCGGCCGTTGCACCAGGGCATCTTCGACGCCGCGACTCGATATGGATGGGCGGTCACACTGTTCGACTATTCGACAGTTCAGTTGCGTCCTTGGCTCAATTTCTTACTGCTGTCGAGGATAGCATTTCCTCGAACTACCGAGGTTCAACGCGCCAAACACCTGGCCCATCAGGATGGCTTCGCCGGCAGTCATCGGGTACCGCGCCGAATCCGGCGGCAAAACCAGAACCTATGGAATGCAGCGCCGGCAATGTTACGATGCAACCCGTTCGTTCGGCTTTTCCACATTTGGCGTCATTTTATTAAAACGATTCAACTTAATTTTTGAAGGAATCCCAATTGCGCCATAATCACCATCACGAAACGGCCTGGTAGCGAGTCGAAATATACGATATGTCCTGCAAATGAAAGTGAGTCGGAACGATTTCGACATGTCGGGTTTCGAAGTTCGACGCCTACTGAAGAGTTTCTTCGACATTAAGCTGGTACCATTTTGGCGCCGTGATGACAGCCCCGATTGGTCTAGCCTGATGACTCTATGGGTTCGACACGCCGTCGGGTATCCCCTTGCTTACCTGACCGAACGTTACCACAAGCAATGGTTGAAGTTGTTGCAGCGCTGGCGACGCACGGTGGCGCGATTTCGAGGTTGGAGTAGCGGTCTAAATTGAATAGATTCTGTACTTCAAAACGATTACGCAACGCCAGAGCCGGAATTGACAGCCCGCGACGAAGTAGCGCCTCACGTCAACGCGTCCTGCGCGCCATAAACACTATCCCTCCGAGCACGCCCTGCAATATCACAAATACAAAAGCTATCCAAGCCAATGCCAGAGCTAGAGAATCAGGTACGCCGAATACTGCAAATATATAGACGAATATGACCTCGCGAACACCGATGGCGTTGATGGATATCGGCACCATCATTACTACGATCGATATTGGCACAACTACAAACATGGCCGGAAATGAAATTATGATGCCCAAGGACTGGGCAAGCACATAGAAATGGGCAATGACATTGAGCTGCAATAATAGCGATAGGCCAAGGGCCTGGTAGAGTATTATCGGATTGCTGCGAAACGCGCTAATCGCCGCGGCAACCGCTCCAAACGCCTTCGACAACACCGGAATCCGAACGCACCATGACCCGAGCGCCGTACTAAACCAATTATTGTAAAATAGCAATGCCAGGACTAGCGCAATCGCTATGCAACCCAGGATCATTAGTGGCAATAACATCGGCAAACGCTGCCGCACATGGGCTGACCATAAAGTTGCTACCAGCGCATACAACAGCAGTGCCGACATGCCCAGTAGCCGATCTATCAGTACCACTGAAACCGCGTCACCTTTTCGGTGGCCCAACCGCCATGAGTCATACATCCTTGATAAATCACCACCAATAGTCGAAGGCAGCAAATTATTGAAAAATATCGCCACCATAAACGACTGATACAGGTATGCGATCGGTGCCACTACTCCTTGTGCAGCCAGCAATATTCGCCACCGCCACGCGGTTATGAAGTACCCGACGAAATACATCGCGAATGCTAGTCCCAGTAACCAAACGTTTGCCGATCTAAGACTTATCCATACCATGGTTAGATCGACCTCGCGAGTGATCCAAAAAATCAGCCCCGCCGAGACGCAAATCTTAACAAGGATGAATATCAATCGATTTGGCTTCATTCGGAAGTGATTACCAGGCAAACGCAATTGAAGCCAGCCAATTTAGATTGGGCAGACGAAGTATAGGTTGGCACGGTCGCAGCACGACCTTACCCGGATATTTCACGAAGGTGAATCATGTACGATAAACCGTCTCGATATTTGAACCCGTCGCCCACATTTGCACGGTATGGAACCTCCGTACAGTTCGGCCTTTTCGGATTCAGAAAAAATCGAGCTAAGTATTCGGGCTAGTACGATTTCGCAACGCCTTTGCGGGCACACCGGCACAAATCATATTGGCTTCAACCGAACCGGTAACTACTGCTCCGGCTGCCGCGACACTACCGGTGGCCATTGTCACGCCGCCGAGAACGGTCACACAGCCCCCCAACCAAACGTTGTCCTCCAATATGCAACCACCGTCGGGCTTGATGCCCTGGTCGCGAATCGGAATATCGTCGCGTTCCATTCGATAGGATCCGCCGGCAACGATGTAGCACTGCGGACCCACAATAACATCCTGACCAATACGGACGGGGCAACCATTGGTGGACTGGATTACAGTTTGGGTACCGATCCCGGTGTCGGGGCCGATTACAATCGTCCCGGATTTACAGGAGAGTTGCACTTGGGTGGCAAGAATCACATCGTCCTCCACTACCAGTGCGCGCAGCTCCGAATCATGTCGTCCATCCAGCACAACCTGCTCACTTAACACCACATTGCGGCCAAGATGAACTCGATGCGGATGCCGAATTATCATGTTTGCACCAAATAACACGCCCGGCCCACACGATCCAAACAACCATGGCCAAAATATCTTACGCAGCCACAGCCCGGCTGCACCTGGCAGTGGCGCTAACCAGCAACACCACTCATAATAAAGAGTTCGACGCAGCGACCGACTTCCCACCATAACGTCTTGGTAGCGTCCCATAGCAGAGCCCGTTCCAGTTACTGCCGCTTGGGTTTTTGCGTGTGCCATCGGTACTAATCAGATATGGGGTCAATTGTTCGCATTACGTGCTTACCAGTTCATCGGTAAGGCCACGTAACGCATCTGTAGACTGTTCCTCGAAATACAATCGATACCAAAGCTCTAAATTTAACCATATCCAAAGCCGGAAGTTATGGTCGGCTTTACCGGATATATGTTCGTCCACTAATTGCGACAGGTATCGCCGCTCAAAAATACCGAGCTCCACAAATCGCGATTGCAACAGCAAATTCTTAAGCAGCGGCGCCAGCTCAGTACGCATCCACGTCGCAATGGGGAACCCAAACCCTTGTTTCGGCCGATGAATCAGACTATTCGGCAGGTAGCGACCGGCTACCTGCTTTAGCGCGTACTTCAACTTTGTGCCCTTTAGCTTAAACTCCGCCGGTAACGTTGCTGCATACTCCACCACCTTATGGTCGACCAGTGGCGCCCGCCCTTCCAGGGAATGGGCCATCGTCATGCGATCCGCAATTACCAACAGGTGATCCGGCATACGGGTCATCAAATCAGTATAAAGCATCTTATCTACCAGATCGTTCGCGTTGTCGGCTTGGAAGTAACGTAATATCAAGTCGGTGGAGTCATGGTCTCTGAATTGCTGACAGATCTCTGGCGCAAACAGCATCTGCTTCGAGGCCTGGGTGAAACGTAGGAAGCTCATACTGTGCGAATAACGTTCACCGCTGTCGAACATCGACATTTCGTTCAGCCATTTCGCCTTTTGGGCGATGGTTTTGTATTGAAACGATTCCGGTATTTTCGAGATAACCTTGCGCATAACGCTCTTGCGAAACCATTGCGGAAGAAAACTGTAATATTCAGCCAGCCGTTGCCCCGCATAACGATCGTATCCGGCAAAGTTTTCGTCACCACCATCCCCCGACAAAACCACCTTGACGGTTTTGCGAGCTAGCTCCGATACCAAATACACGCCGACGCCAAACGGATCGGACGGCTCATCAAGAGACTGAATCATCGTCGGAATCAGATGAATCATATCTGACTTAACGACCTGTTCATGGGCTTCCATTCCGTAGCGTTTTGCTACCATTCGTGCGTAAGGCAATTCGTTATAGGCCTGCTCTTCGACTCCGATTGAAAATACCGGCACCGGGTCGGGACTGGCCTTTGCCATCATCGCCGCCACCGTACTCGAGTCGATCCCACCGCTTAGAAAAGCACCCACTCGTACGTCGCTGAGTAAGTGACTTTGTACCGCATCGTATAGAACATCGTGGAGACCTTGTTCAGCCTGCTCAAAAGTTAAGGATTGTTTAGCAGTAAAGTCGATGTCCCAATATCGTTGGGTTGTGACACGCCCGTCTTCCCAAAGCAGGCTGGTACCGGCTTGGAGTTTGTGTATGTTTTTGAAGAACGAAAACTGATCGGGCATAAACCGCATGGATACATAATGCCAAATTCCCTCGATGTCGATTTTTGGCTCCACAATTCCGGACGCGAGAATCCCCTTAACTTCCGAAGCAAAGACGAACGAATCTAGCGTGGAAAAGAAATACAGCGGTTTCTGCCCCATATGATCGCGCGCCATATATAGCTGCCGGGTATTCACATTCCAGATAACAAACGCAAACATGCCGCGCAGCAGTTTCACGCACTCGGTTCCGTGTTCTTCATACAGATGCAAAATCACCTCTACATCCGTTTTGGTGGTGAACCGATGTCCTTTCCCAATCAACTGTTGGCGCAACTCAGGGCTGTTATATATTTCACCGTTGCAGATCAGGATTAGGTCGCCGGTTTCGTTGGCAATCGGCTGCTGCCCGGTCTCTAGATCGATAATACTGAGTCGTCGCTGTCCCAAGGACACAATATCGTCATGGTAGTAACCCGCGTCATCGGGGCCACGATGCTGTAATGCATCGGTCATTCGCGCTAACCGATCGCGTCGTATGTCATTGGCGCCGATTAGCCCAGCGATACCGCACACGTTAATGGCCCTCTAGATTCAATGCGAGACGACTACGACGACAAATATCCTTCGGCGCGATACCAATCGGCGGTATGCCGCAACCCTTCGTCGATCCCCACCGTAGGATGATAATTCAATTCCTTTTTGGCCCTAGCAATATCAAACGCGCGATTCTGGATATACCAATCGACCCGTCGCGGAAAGATCGGTGGCTTCACACCAATCGGTTTACAAACCAATTCTGTTGTGACCGCGGCAAGCTTCAGAGGCAGAAACGGAAAATGCGGGAGCCGCACTTCGACGCCCAATGCCACTGCCACTTTCTTAACCAACTCCTCGATCTCCAAGTACTCTTCATCGGCTATCAGATAGACCCGGCCGTCGCCCATGCCATCCGCCATCACGGTCATAAATACATCGATAAAGCTGTCAATATACAGAGGATGATAGAGGGTCTTGCCGCTACCAAAAATTGGGAACAGGCCTTTGGCCACGCGTCTGAATATCATCCCGAACCGTTCCGGATCCCCGGGGCCATATATCGCCGCCGGACGGAGGATAACGGTCTTCATGGCTCCATCGGAATAACGGCGCACAATGGGCTCGGCTTCGTATTTGGTCTGTTGATAATAATCCGCCGCGGCAATCGGTGAATCTTCGTTGGCGGGCGGGTCTTGCACATTACCATGCACTCCACAAGTACTGCAGTAGATGAAGCGCTTTACCCCTTCGTTCTTGGCCGCCTCGAGAACGACGCGCGTGCCCTCGATATTAACTTCTTCGTAATACGAATTGGGAACATCGAGCTCGCGAAACGCTGCCGCCAGATGGTGCACTACTTCAATCCCTTTCATCAGCCTCCCAACCAAACCCACGTCAGTGACACTGCCGATTTCGACTTGTGCACCCCATTGCTTTAGCTCATCGGTCTTAATCCCTTGTTTATTATCCAGGGCCACCACTTGGTGCCCGGCATTCAACAATCGCTTTACAAGCGCTTTACCGGTAAACCCGGTTCCTCCAGTAACCAGAACCTTCATTCATTACCTCCAGACAACCAATCAAACGTCACTACGCAACTCATAGCCCGCTTGATCGGCTCATCCCAATCTATAATTTGTGAAGGAGTCTCCGAACAAGTCATGACTGATCAACTTAAGCCCAGAATTATTCGGGGGCTCCCTACGATTCCTCACCAGCGCGGCGGCGGTTGATCGCTAGGTAGCGCGGGAATAGGTAATACCTCGATCAAATGCGAGCAAATTTACAATATATGGCGGAAATCAACTTGCCGCCTTGCTCCCACGATAGCGTCTCCTTGGCCTGTATTGCGCCGGCCTCGCCATGTCGCCTTCTCAGCTCGACGTCATCGGCTAGTAATTCGATTTGCGCGACGAATTCCTCTATAGAACCCCGCTTAGCATAGAAACCAATGTCCCCCATCAACGCTCTATTGTTGCGCGTATCGAAGCAGACAATGGGAAGACCAGCGGCCATATAGTGTATTACTTTTCCACTGCCTTCACCCGAGTCAGCATTCTTTGGTTCCAATGCGATATCGGCCGCGACCAAATGCTGTGGCAATTCGTCGTAGGCCACACGCCCCATCAATGTAATTCGCTCATCCTGCGCCGCCTGGCCCATCAATGAATGCACTGTGTCTACCGGGTAGCCGATCAAGAGCACGCGAATATCGTCCCGGTGCGCGAGCAGCTCCCGCAGAGCTTCACACAACTCCACCACGCCCTTGCCTGGAAGCAACGAACCCGAATAGATCACCGTGATCGTGTCCGACGGCAACGGCGGTTTGGTTCCAGTATTGCGTACGCGAGCGAAGATATCGGCATCGACCGCATCATCGACCTGGGTTACTTTCTGTGGATCAATCCGAAAGTCCCCCAGCAACAACGATTTACTGGTGGGGGACGAACAGAACAAATGTTTGGGCAACCGCAATATGACGTACTCGATTCCCCAAAATACGCGATATAACCAGCGCGAATTACTAAAGTAATTGAATGTCCGCAGCTCACCCACCAAACTACCCTGGATATCGGCCACCAGGGGCGTGCGCCAGCGCATCGCGACAACTCGTGCTAGCCAGCCAATCAACGCGCCTTCATGCAGGTGTCCGTGTACTATATCGGGCCGTAGTCGGCGAATCTCTCGCACCGCGAGAAACAGGAGTTTCAAGTCCGCCAGGTACTTCGATCGATTCGGGCCGGCGTCGGTACTAGTAAATTTCGGAATGGCACCGATTCGCCGAGTCTCGACGCCGGCTACATCGCGGCCGTGATGATATGTACAAACTACATTTTCGATTCCAAGCCGATTTAGCGCACAGACCAGGCCGCGGATTCTAATATGACAGCCTCGATCGGCGAAGAACGGCGTCGGCGCAATATGCAACACTTTTAGCACTGCGCTTGCCGAGTCCATTTTTTCAGTCGAGTCGATTGCTTCAAACCCACGCTGCATTGGTCACCATCGCTATTTCGCGATCACGCTGAGCGCTGCTCCAGCCGCGTTTTACGGCGACCAAATCCGCGCATCGGCGCACATAGTCATGGCCGGGAAATCCGATTGTGCCTATCCCCGTCCGGCGATACAAAACATCTTCTAAGTGCAAGGCCATTTCCACATCAACGGCATAATCCAGCTCAACCGCCAAAACCTCCCGCTCGGGCCCGACCGGTTCGGCCAAGTTGGGCTGGGCTTGAATTCGCGCCGCGATGTCATCGACATCGGAACCGTAGGCCCGGATAAGACGCGGCACCGATTTTGCTGCTACCAAGTTCCGCAGTGTATCGCGGCAGCGAGATTCAAATGCGGCCAAATCTGGAATGTCGCCGCCGGCGATGGGGTGGCACATGGTCGCGCACGGTGGCGCCGTTACGCCCAGGTGCCGAACGACGCGATCAGTGGTTTTCTCAGCCAGTAATCGCGCTGTCGTGTACTTAGCCCCCATCGCAGTCAATAATCCTTCTCTATTTTCAAGTTGAGAATGGTCCACCAATTGGTAGTCGCCGGTGCCCTGGTAGACGCCCGCCCTGATTTCTTGCGCCCGTAGTGGGTAGACACCTGAATACGCGTGTACGATATCACTGCGACCGACGCCTAGTTCTGGCAAATGCTTATTTACTTCGCCCAGTAGCTGGTCGATTTCGACATCCGTAATGTGCACATGATCAATATCTCCATGTAGCGGTGCATAACTCGTTCCAATCAGAGAATGGCCCCGCCAGGGAATAATAAATATATGGCGACCACCGCGGTCAATGAGGCTCTCGGCTTGCTGCTCGGTGGGCAGCGCAATGGCATAATCCGCGATGAGTTGTTTGGTAACAAGGTGTGAGCCCTGGGAAAAACCCGTGGTAAGCCGCCGGTTCGCCGCGCTGCTAAATCGGTCGCCAGAACCTGAAATCCATGGACCCGCGGCGTTGACGGTCAGCGCCGCCCGAATCTCCATCGCATCGCCACCATCGACATCGGTGCATGAGACACCGTGAATCCTGCCATTGTGCTCGAGTAATCCAGTCACTTCGACATAGTTGGCGACAATTACGCCATGCCTGTAGGCCTGCGATATGACTGCCAAAGTCATGCGCTCGGCACTCTCCATATGGCTTTCGTAAAAAACCACGCCACCACTCATTGACTTGTCACGAAACGGGATACGTTCCAAGACCTCCGCAGCGGAGCACGTCGTCGCGCGCGGGACGCGTTTCGCGTGATCGATGACTCGTCGATTCTCGCCCGAACACAGCATGGCGTAGAACGCAAGTGCCGATCTCAATAACAATTTTCCCTGCCGAAGATTGCTATAGGTAGGAACCAAGAACGGTACGAAATGCGATAAATGCGGTGCGACAACGAGATAATTGGCACGCTCCAACGCTGATTGACGTACTTTCGCAAAGTTCAGTTGCTGCAGATAGCGGATACCACCGTGCAGCAATTTTGACGAAGCCGCCGAGGTTGCACCGCCAAAGTCTGCTTTATCGATCAGTGCTACTCGCATTCCGCGCAATGCGCAATCCAGCGCGATCCAAGCACCCGAAATGCCACCGCCTATTACTAACACGTCAAAGCTATCCCGCTGCAAGCAGGCCAAATCACGTTTCATGATGCGGAACGGTGCGGCGCTATCAGAACCACTAGCGAGGCTGAGAAATATACAGCGGGGCCACCGCAATATTGTCGATCGTAAGCTCACCCGGGCCAATCATCGGATCCAGTCTCACTTGCTTACAATTATCGGCCCGTACCGCAAAGATCAGCGTGGTCGAACCAGCTCGGTAAATCGCGCGGTGGGTGTTTCGCTCCGAAAATCCGCCACCATTATCGACAAATATTTGAAACAATCCCTCCTGATCGCTGGTAATACTGATCTGTAGAATCGCATTTCTGTGTAGTATTCGACACAATGGTCCACCGATAACGACCCGGGGATCCGCAGCAAGTGCCGAAATCTGCAAAGCATCGCCGTGGTTGCGCAGTTCTGCGTTGGTGGTCTCTGCCGCTGCGAAGCCCTTGACTAAATCCATGGATTTGAATTGCCGTACGCTGACATCGTAGGGTTGAGGGAAATAAAACGGCACGACATATGCCGCCAACGCATGGCTATGCACTCCGACAATTAGCAGCGCGGAGAGCCCTCCTATAACATTATAGATCGTATGGCGATGATCTAAATCAATTTGTAATTCTAGCACCCGGTTGAGCCTATATTTCAAACTCTGAATGCTACTAAAAAACAAAACCAGCACGGGCAATATTACCGGAATTAGATATTTACCTTGTATTTGTATATCGTGCTTCACGTTGAAACGAACATACATATAAATTTGAAACACGATTGCGCATAGCAGTATTGTCTCTATCCATATACCATCGCTCCGCTGTCCGACAAAACTTGCCGTACGCCGGCCAACGCGCCATAACAAACGCCATAGATATCCGATTACGGCAAGTGCAAATACGGAAAAATACAAAGCATACTGCGGCCATCCCATGCGCAATCGCAGTCGATCAAGGTTGCCGACGGTGGACTTAAATGTTTCGCCGATAAAATTCTGATAATTGCGAACAGTCAGGTCGTAAAATCCAACGCCTCGCTCGCTGAATCCCCTGCTATTAGGCCGCTCGATTCCGGCGTGGCGCTGGGCGACATCAGCAGTGACACGGAACAATAGCGGATCGCCAACGCCGTAGTGCCACATATTGAAACCAATCCACCAACCGCCCCCCACCAACAATGCCAACAACCATGCTACTCCTAGATAAGGGAGCCTACTCTTAGCCTCCCGCAACGACGCTATCACTATCACGTAGGCGAACGGCAACAATAACCATGCGGTCAACTTCGACAATATCACCAACCCGGTACTGAGCCCCAACAACACCACGGTGGACAATCTGAGCCCATAGCGCAATACCACTAATACCGCTACGATCAGCAGCGTTGCACTAAAAATGGCCCCGCTATCATCACTGACATAGGACGCGAGGAAACTGAATTGTGGCATCAACCCAACCAACGTCGCACCCAATACTCCAAACCAGGTACTGCGAAAATAGACCCGCAAGCCAACAAATGTGAGCATAACGGTCGCGGCGCACATCAGCCCGACGCCGTACCGAAACACTCGTGTGCTCCGAACCATTGATCCCGGCAACAGACGGGCCAGCGAGGCCGACACCAGGTAAGACAATGGCGGCCTCAAAGCGCGGGTCGAACCGTAAGGCGTAAATTTGAGCGTATCTTCGTCTCGAGGGAACACTGCGAGCCGGCCGTGGCGAAAAATGAACACCGATACATCTTTGTGGGCCGCATGATCCGGACCCGCGCCAATAGGCAGATGGTAGGCGGTAAAAGTGAAGTACGCTGCAAATCCGATCAACAGCGCCACGGCCGTCAGCACCACGGTCCTCACCGTCGAACGTCCGTCGCTCATCGCACTAAATTTAGTGAAACCCACCGGACACTGTCGCCGACCCCTTGCACCGGCGTATTCTAATTGATCGCATCTCGGTTAGTATATGGACCGACCCGGCCGGGCGCTTTGAGCCGTTACTGGCCCATAGTGGCCGCAAATCCCGAAATAGCCACAGTCGATGACGAGAGAGCATTGCGGGAGCAAAGACTCATTGCTACAAGACACTCAACATGAACATTTAATTCATGGCATTCAAATACTTACCGCTGAATTGATAATCCCGATCGAGTCTCGAAATCCGTGAACCTATTTATTCAAATCCCGTGCTATAACGAAGAGCAGACGCTTGCAATCACGCTTGCGGATTTGCCACGCCAACTCCCCGGTATTGACGATATTAAGTGGGTGGTTATCGACGATGGCAGCACGGATCGCACCGCTGCCATCGCCAAGCAGAACGGCGCTGATTACATCGTCTCACACACCCAAAATTTAGGGCTGGCCAAAGCGTTTATGTCTGGTCTGCACATCTGCCTTAAGAACGGCGCAGACATCATCCTCAATACCGACGCCGACAACCAGTATTCCGCCAAGTCTATACCGGACCTGATACAACCCATAATTGAGCGACGTGCCGACCTTGTGATAGGAGCCCGGCCGATTTCCGAAATTTCCTACTTCTCTCCCCTTAAGAAGTTTTTTCAAAGACTAGGTTCGTGGGTGGTGCGCATTGCCAGCAACACCGATATTCCGGATGCGCCAAGCGGGTTTCGCGCATTGAGTCGGGAACTCGCGTTACGGGTCAATGTCTTCAACAAGTTCACCTACACGCTGGAGACCATAATTCAAGCAGGGCAAAAGAATTTTGCGGTCACGTGGGTGCCGATAACCACCAACGAGTGGCTACGGCCGTCACGACTAGTAACGAGTGTACCGGCCTATATTCAGGCGTCGCTCGTCACCATTATTCGAATATTCGTTGTGTATCGTCCGTTTGTATTTTTCATGAGTATCGGCGTAACTTTTACATGCGCTGGCTTGCTGATTTTTCTACGATTCCTAATTTTCTACATAGGCGGCGATGGGGACGGTCATGTTCAATCCCTAATCCTCGCCGCGGTAATGATCGGTATCGGTTTTCAGGTCGGAGTATTGGCATTCGTGGCCGATCTTTTGAGCGTCAACCGCCAACTCCTAGAGGAAATTCAGTACAAAAACCGCAGCGACGACGTCGGATAGTGCAGTGCTGAACCAAGATCACGACATCGCCGGCAACTATTACGACAAATACGGCACTAGTAATCCTGTCGCTCGAGCCCTGGTTCATGGCTTCCAGGAAAACCTATTACAATTGATTCAAACTACCAGGGCCACCGACATCCACGAAGTGGGCTGCGGAGAAGGTTATTTGACTGCGATAATCGCGAAAGCGAATGATAGGTTGAAAATACGGGCAAGCGACCAATCTTCGGATATTATCGATATCGCCCGCCGCTTACACGGCACCGACCGCATTCAGTTTCAGACTCGATCCGTGTACGAATTAGCGGCGACCGACGGGGCGGAATTAATGTTGTGCTGCGAAGTGATGGAGCACTTAGACGACCCCGGTCGTGCTCGGAATACTCTGCACGAATTAAGCACCCGATACACGATATTTAGTGTGCCACGGGAGCCGATATGGCGCATTTGCAATATCGCGCGCGGCCGCTATCTACGTGCATTGGGAAACACGCCCGGCCATATACAACACTGGTCAAAACGGGAGTTTCTGGCGTTTCTACTACCTCGATTTGAAATCGTGACAGTACGCTCACCCTTCCCCTGGACCATGGTGCTGTGCCGGCCACGCTAGCGCTTTCGCAATTCATGATTACCGTTCTGATCGACATTGTCGTCCAGTGTCCTGCCAATTCAGCGTTTTGCCTTGGCATTGAAATAGCCAAGCCGATTTAGCAGCCGAATCGGAATTGACTGGCGCATCCGGTCAAATTCCGCTTGTACTCGACCTAACTTATCCTCATGCCACGCTATCTTCTGTTGTAGGTGTTCAATTGTATTATTAAGACTGGTATTTTCGGTTTCGACTCGCAGCAATTGTCGACCAACGGTTTCGTGCAACACCATATAGTCTTGCGATTTCGGCCAATCCATTTCAACACTAATTCGAATGCCGCCAGCGATCATCGATTGGTCCAATTTATCAAGGAAAATCTCGAACATCGGATTTACTGATTTTGCGCAGAAGACGTCGTGGCCATCCCGCGAGCCGAACTCTATATTATGTAGTGTCGCAAACGCTGCCAACTGGGAAGAGTCAGAAAATTCCAACAAAGTTTTCGGATTTTTATCGACATCTTCATAGCTGATGGCAAAACTATGGATGTGAAAAAAACCGATTTGCTTAGCTGGGTCAAAGCGGACGATAGCGAGGTGCTTTAGTTCTTCCGGAAGACTGAATTCGATTCGCTGCCGCTCCAACCCAAAGGAAGCAGTCACACTGCGCATGTTGTGCGGGCCACAATACTCCCCTCGCAGTGACCAAAATAAATGTGGGAAGAATTGCTCAGCGCCGATAAGTTGTTCGATTTCGTTCGCGGTATCCGTATATTCCGACGTCGGGCGGATTGCGCGCTGTACTCGATTTTCCATTGCAATAAACTGCGGCAACCGATCGTCTAATTCGACTTGGAGGTGCTCGAAACAATACGCGATGAATTGTTTCGTCGTACGGATATCATTGTCGCGGATTACCTGGCTCATGATCGATCGATTGTCATTCACGAAATATAGTAATGCTCGAAATAATATATAATCCAGGTCGATCGTGCCGGATATGCGCCACTCGCGATCGATGACAATATGCTTACCTGCGCTGTCAACCAAAATATTGCGTGGCAAAAGATCGAGTAACTCGTCATCGCCGACCTGCAAGCCCCGATGCTTACTCAACAGTGCATAATATTGACTGAAACATGTTAGCAGCGTTGACAGTTCCGGCGAGCGCTGCAAGGCTCGCAGCCACTGATCGGAGAGCGACGGACCTTCAATATAAGGCTCGTCTTGTAGCACCTGATTAATCCAATCGTCCTTCGCAATGCTTGGAACGTCTATAATAAGCGACCGTTTCGTAACAAACGGCTCACCACTCGCTTTCATCGTTACTACCCGATAGCGTCGCTTCCGATGACCAGTACTAATATGTGCAAAGTCACCCGCAATTCGCCGCGCAATCCCTACTGGTCGAATTGCAGCGACCACAAGAAACGAGTTGGCATAATCACCGACTCTCCCTTCGCGACAAAATGCCTCCCACAACGCGGCTTCGTCACAACCGACTTGAGCCTGTCCGCAGTAATCCCGTGATGGAACGCCCGACAGATGGGTGTACCCCGAAGGGCTAGCGGCGAGATAGGAATTCGTTACGACAACACTGGGGAGC
>Ga0224512_10001333_pt1 | contig 23919 bp, 20 predicted proteins | sample SF_May12_sed_USG_4_FD_169103 | JGI IMG/M metagenome (GOLD analysis project Ga0224512, IMG submission 169103) | Sediment microbial communities from San Francisco Bay, California, United States - SF_May12_sed_USGS_13 | ecosystem: Environmental > Aquatic > Marine > Sediment | place: USA... | reverse complement strand
CGCCGGGGGATCGGGATCGCCCAGCAGCCTCGTGATGCATGGCATCACCGTTGCCAGCCGGGCGGTGAGCCGCGCGTACAAGGCATGAACCCGTGAATCGTGAGTCGTGAGTCGTGAGTCCGACCCCGTTCAGAACGCAGCATAAGCCGCCGATGGACGCCGATTTACGCCGATGAAGGCCAACTCCAAATTCAATTGGAGCGCGTAACAAGATCAAGAACATTAGCCGCAGATCAGCGCAGATACACGCTGATCGGATCCTCGTCGAATCAGGCGCTTTAGAGCAATCAACTCCCCGTTGAACCGCGGCTTGAGAGTGTCGAGTAAGCGTCACCGTGCCTCGCTGCCCTGACACGGCCCCTGTCGATGCCCCGTGAAGCAAAGTTGATCCAGCGCAAGGCGCTGCCGGCGTGCTTCTGTGATACTGCTTCGAGGAACTAACCGCGCAGTGTGGGCCGTGTCTTGGTTTCGTGATTGGAAAAAGCGTCGTATATGAACCGCGCCGCGGGCCGGGTTCTTTTCGTTACGCCGGAGCTTGCGCCTTGGGCCAAGATCGGCGGCCTGGGTGAAATTTCCCGCGATTTGCCCTGCGCGCTGGCGAACGCCGGGCTGGACGTGCGTATTCTCGTGCCGGCGTACCCAGCCCTCACCGCATCGCTTCCCGATGCGCAGTGCGTAGCGGAGTTCCCCGCGCCCGGTGGTGCGCTCGCGCCTGCGCGGCTGCTCGAAGTGCGAGATTCGCGTCTGATTTATCTCGTAGATTGCCCGGCGTACTTTGCGCGCCAGGGCCTCTACCAGTCGGCCGAGGGCATCGACTGGCCCGATAATCACCTGCGCTTCGGCCTGCTCTCGCGCATCGCCGCCATCCTTGGCGGCGCCGGCAGCCCGCTCGCTTGGCATCCACACGTCATCCACTGCCATGACTGGCAAGCTGGGCTGACCCCCGCGTACCTTGCTCACCGCGACGGTGGGCACGCGCCCACCGTGATGACCATCCACAATCTCGCTTACCAAGGGGTTTTCCCGCGCCACGTGCTCGACGAGGTCGGGATGCCGCGCGAAGCGTTTACGATCGACGGGCTCGAGTATTACGGCAACGTATCCCTGCTCAAGGCGGGGCTCAGCTACGCCACGCGCATCACCACGGTGAGCCGCTCCTACGCGAAGGAAATCCAGGGACCCGAGCTCGGCTTCGGCCTGGACCCGCTGCTACGCCGACGCGCCGGCGAACTGACAGGCATTTCGAACGGCATCGATCTGCATCGTTGGGATCCGGCCGACGATCGTTATCTGGAGCACCATTACGATGCCAGCCGGCTCGACGGCAAGCTTCGCAACAAGGTGGCGCTGCAGCACGAGCTCGGCTTGCCGGAAGGACGTGACGTGCCAGTGCTTGGAATGGTGACCCGCTTGGTCTGGCAGAAGGGCGTGGACCTTCTGATTGAAGCGGCACCCGCGATCGTGAAGATGGGTGCGCAAATCGTCGTGAACGGGCAGGGCGATCGCGATATGGAGCAGGCGCTGCTCGCGCTTGCCGCGCGACATCCGCGCGACATCGTAGTGCGGGTCGGCTTCGACGAGCGGCTCAACCATCGCATCGTTGCCGGTGCCGATGCCGTCCTCCTGCCATCGCGCTACGAGCCGTGCGGGCTGCCCCAGCTCCACGGCATGCGTTACGGAACGTTGCCGGTGGCGCACGCCACGGGCGGACTAGCCGACTGGGTGGTCGACACCCATGCGGACACGCTCCGTGCGGGAACCGCGACCGGATTCTCCTTCTCGCCTCTGACGGCGCAGACGCTCGTTGCGACGGTCGAGCGCGCCCTTGATGCCTACCGCGCGCCCATCCTGTGGCGCACGCTGCAGCGCCATGCGATGGCGCGCGACTCCAGTTGGACAGCAGCCGCGCCGGCTTATGTCGATGTGTATCGCACCGCTGCGGGAGAGAACTGGCCGGGCCCGACCCCGGTCGACAAGCCCGCTGCGCCAGCCGCGTTGCTCGATGCGCGCGCCAGAGCCACGGTTCCTGAAGCGCACCGCCCCGCTGCTTGAGAGCCCGCAAGAAATCCCGAAACATTGGCCGCAGACAAACGCCGATCAGATCCGCGAATCGTGAGTAGTGAGTAGTGAGCGGATGAACCTAATGGCGTGGTGTTTATCGTTTTTTCCATTCACCATTCACTTGCTTCCTTCGCCGTTCATCGGCGACTAAACGGGTAACTGGTCTATCTGTTCCTAGGTTATCAGCGGCCTGTAGCGCACACGGTGCGGCTTGTCCGCGTCATCACCCAGGCGCCGGCGACGGTCGGCAAGATAATCCGCGTAGTTGCCCTCGAACCAGACCGCCTGGCTGTCGCCTTCGAACGCGAGGATGTGGGTCGCGATGCGGTCGAGGAACCAGCGGTCGTGCGAGATCACCACCGCGCAGCCGGGGAAATCGAGCAGCGCCTGCTCCAGCGCGCGCAACGTCTCGACGTCGAGATCATTGGTTGGCTCGTCGAGGAACAGCAGATTGCCGCCGCGTCGCAGAACCTTCGCGAGGTGCACGCGGTTGCGCTCCCCGCCCGAGAGCTCGCCGACGTGCTTCTGCTGGTCGGCGCCCTTGAAGTTGAAGCGCGCGACGTAGCCGCGGCTGGGCGTGGCGTAGGTTCCCACCTGGATGAGGTCCTGCCCGTCCGAGATTTCCTCCCATACCGTCTTTTCGCCGTCGAGCGTGTCGCGGCTCTGGTCCACGTAGGCCAGCTTCACCGTGTCGCCAATGCGCAGCTTCCCGGCATCGGGCTGGTCCTGGCCGGCGAGGATGCGAAAGAGCGTCGTCTTGCCCGCGCCGTTCGGACCGATCACGCCGACGATGCCACCGCGCGGCAACCGGAATGAGAGCCCCTCGAAAAGAAGCTTCTCGCCATACGCCTTCCTGAGCCCGTCGGCTTCGATGACGACGTCGCCCAGATGCGGCCCGGGCGGAATATAGATCTCGTTCGTCTCGTTCCGTTTCTGGACTTCGGTAGACGCGAGCTCCTCGAAGCGCGCCAGCCGCGCCTTGCTCTTCGCCTGCCGCGCCCTGGGGTTCGACCGTACCCACTCGAGCTCCTGTTGCATGGTCTTGATGCGCGCGGACTCCTGCTTTGCCTCGACCTCGAGACGCTTTTCCTTCTGTTCCAGCCAGGAGGAGTAATTGCCCTGCCACGGGATGCCGTAGCCACGGTCGAGCTCGAGGATCCAGCCTGCGACGTTGTCGAGAAAATAGCGGTCATGAGTCACCGCGATCACGGTGCCCGGATAGCGCTCGAGAAATTGCTCCAGCCACTGCACCGACAGCGCGTCGAGGTGATTGGTCGGCTCGTCGAGCAGCAACATGTCGGGCTCGGAGAGCAACAGCCGGCACAGTGCTACGCGGCGACGCTCGCCGCCGGAGATCTTCGTTACGTCCGCGTCCCACGGCGGCAGTCGCAGCGCGTCAGCCGCGACCTCGAGCTTGCGATCGAGCTCCCAGCCGTTAGCGGCGTCGATCTTCCCCTGCAACTCCCCCTGCTCTTCCAGCAGCTTGTTCATCTCGTCGTCTTCGAGCGGCTCGGCGAAGCGGTCGCTGATCGCATTGAAACGGTTGATGATTGAGACGATCTCGCCGACGCCCTCCTCGACGTTGCCCCGCACGTCCTTCCTGGCATTGAGCTGCGGCTCCTGCGGCAGGAGTCCGATCCGCATGTCGGGCATTGGAACGGCTTCGCCTTCGAAGTCCTTTTCCACTCCGGCCATGATCCTGAGGAGCGTGGATTTGCCCGAGCCGTTCAGCCCCAGCACGCCGATCTTGGCGCCAGGAAAGAACGACAGCGAGATGTTCTTGAGAATGGCACGCTTCGGAGGCACGATCTTGCCCACGGCGCGCATGGTGTAGACGTACTGAGCCATCGGAACCCGCGATCTGAAAAGGCGCAAGGATAGCTCATGCCGCGCCCGCGCGGCGAGCCCAGCGCCTTTTCTCACGGTTGCGCCTGCGCGTTGCCGCCTGCGCAGCGCCGAACCGCTCGCGCGCCCTTGATGGAAATCAAGGGCGCGCGGGGCGGGCGCCTGCGATACTCAACGCGCTCCCTGCCGCGCTGGCCGTTCACCGGAAACCGTTGCTGACCTATAGCCGTTGAGGGACGCCCACGGCTGCGCGGAAATAGGGAATGGGGAAACAGGAAATAGTAGGAGCATGCATGCCGGTTCAAGCGTTTCTGCCATTTACTATTTGCCATTTTCTATTTACTCGACTCATCGGCGTTTATCTGCGGCTAGTCTTGTTTCTTGTATTTATTGAGATCGCTTTTGGCCAATAGTCATGAATGTCCCTGTCGTGCCTCCGCCAGCCCCACGAAAGCCCTCAAAGCCGGCGCGGTTCGCCGTACTCGCCCTGGGATTCCGCCCGTTCTATCTGCTGGCGGGCGCGTTCGGAGCCTTGAGCATCGGGCTCTGGGCCGCGCAGTTCTCGGCCCATGTTCCAGCCGCATACCTGCTGGAGGGATCCCACTGGCACGCGCACGAGATGCTTTTTGGTTACGCGTTCGCGGTCATGACGGGTTTTCTTTTCACCGCTGTTCGAAACTGGACGCAGCTGCCAACGCCTACCGGAGTGCCCCTTGCGCTGCTCGCGGCCGTCTGGCTTGGCGGGCGCGTGCTCGCGCTCACTTCGTGGCGCGAATGGGCCATGCTCACCGACACGCTGTTCGCGCTCGGGGTGGCAGCCGGCATCGGCCGCCCGCTCATCGGCTCGGGCCTTTCCCGCAACTTCTTCTTCGTCTTCCTCGTGCTGGCCCTCGGCGCCGCCAACCTCGCTTTTTACACCGCGCTGCTCGGCACCGCGCCATTCTCCCCGGCACAGGCGCTGGCCGTCGGCCTCGATATCGTGCTCTTCATCATCGCGGTCATCGCCGGTCGCGTCGTGCCGATGTTCACCAACAATACGGTACCGGGCGCTGGCGCGCGCCGGATGCGCGCCGTCGAAGTCGCAGCGCTTGGCACCGTGCTCGTCCTCCTTGCTGCGGACCTCTACGGTCACGCGCAGCTCGCCGCGGTGGTCGCGGCGGCGGGCGCCCTTGCCCACGGCGCGCGGCTCGTGCTCTGGTCGCCGTTCCGGGCGCGCCGCAATCCGCTGCTCTGGATCCTGCACGCTTCCTACGCCTGGATCGTCGTGCACCTTGCGCTGCGTGCCGCAGCCGGATTCGACTGGATCACACCGGGGCTCGCAACGCACGCGCTCACCATTGGCGCGATCGGCGGCATGACGCTGGGAATGATGACGCGTACCGCCCTGGGGCACACGGGCCGCGCGCTTGCTGCCGGGCGCGCCGAAACTGCGTCCTATGTGCTGATCCAGCTTGCCGCCGCGGCGCGCGTGCTCTTGCCCATAGCGTGGCCGGCCGTCTACCTGGCGGCCACCGGGGTTTCTGGCGTGCTGTGGTCCCTCGCCTTTGCAATCTTCACCGTCGCGTACTGGCCCATACTCACCCGCCCTCGTGTCGACGGGCGCGTGGGTTAAGACGCGGGCGCCGAGGATTGATCTACTTTGGCGACGGGGCTATAAAGAAGGACACGATCCTTGGAGAAGACCATGGCTCTCACTGCAGCATCGTCATTCCCGGCTGCGGCGCGCACCGCCGCGGCTCCGCTCACCATCGCGCGCGTGGATGCGATCCCCGTCGCGCTGCCGCTGAAGAAGCCCGTCGTCATGGCGGGCGAGCGCATCGAGCGCTCGCAATCGCTGCTGGTACGGATCGAGGCCGCGAACGGTCTCGTCGGCTGGGGCGAAGCTTCGGCCGCACCGCTCATGACCGGCGACATGCTGCCCGGAATGGTTGCCGCCGTGGCCGATCACCTCGCGCCGCTCGTGCGCGGACAGGATGCGCTCAATCGTGCCGGACTGGCGGCCCGTTGCGCGGGTGCGCTGCTGCACAACACTGGGGCGAAATGCGCGCTCGACATGGCCCTCAACGACCTCGTCGGGCGCCACTTCGGCGTCTCGCTCTGCGACCTCTTCGGAGGGGCGCTGCGCGATGATGCCGAGCCGATGTACCTGCTCGGCAATCCCAGGGTCGAGGACGATATCGCGGAGGCTGCGGGCAAGCTGAAGGAGGGCTGGACCTTTTTCAAGCTCAAGATCGGGATCAAGGCGCCGGCCGAAGAGGCTGCGGCGGCAATCGCAGTTCGACGCCACCTTGGCGACACGGTTGCGCTGTGTGCGGACGCCAATATGGGAATGCAATACGCCGATGCCCGGCGTTTCGCCGAATGCGCCCGCGAGGCCAACCTGCTCTTCATGGAACAGCCACTCGCCGCCGAGGATTTCGAGGGCATGGCTGCGCTGGCGCGAGAGAGCCCGATTCCGCAGTGCGCCGATGAGTCGATCGCGAGCATCGCCAACATCATCGCGCTGCACCGCTTGGGCGCAATCCACGGCGCCAACATCAAGACGATCAAGCTGGGCGGCATTGGGGTCACGGTGCACGCCATGTCGGTGTGCGCGGCGCTGGGCCTCAATATCAATCTTGCGTGCAAGGTCGCCGAATCCAGCCTGGGGGCGGCGGCGATCGTGCAGCTCGCCTGCCTGGCACCCAATCTGAACTGGGGCTTGAGCATTACCAACCACTATCTTGCCGAGGACCTGGCCGTGACTCCGCTACGCGTCGAGCGCGGCCGCGTCGCCCGTCCGCGGGGTCCGGGGCTTGGCGTGGAAGTGAATGAGGAGCAGGTGCGGCGGTTCCGCGCCGGCTAGTGCCTTGATGAGTAAGTGATGGAAACTGGTGATGGGAACTGGTGACAGGCCGGATAAGGCGCTTCTCAATCACCACCTATCATCACCATTCATCATCACCATTTTTTACAGCGCTCGGCGGCGGCGTATGGCCTCGAGAATGGCCATGTTGTCCCAGGCACCCTCGCCGTTCTGGACGCAATCCTCGAGCATCCGCGCATAGATCGTGGCGAACGGCAGAGCCTGCCCGGCCTTGCTGGCCTGTTCGAGCATTAGCTTGAAATCTTTCAGTGACTGGTCCACGCGGCCCTGGACGTTGTCGAACTCGCGGCGCGCCATCATGTGCCCCTTCACGTCCATGACCTGCGAATGACACGCGGAGGCCTTGGCGACCTCGAGGAACGCGAGCGTGTCGAGGCCCAGGCGCTCCGCGAAGGCAAAGCCTTCGGCCATCGCCGCGCGATTGATGCCCAGGATGAGATTCACGGCAAGCTTGGTACGGGAGCCGTTTCCCACCGCACCCAAGTGAAAGCGCCGCGGGCAGATCGCATCGAGCACTGGCGCTGCGCGTTCCATGGCTGCGCGATCGCCGCCAACGAGCCCGACGCCATCACCTTCCGCCACCTGGCGGCTGGTGCCCGAGATCGGCACTTCGAGGAAGTGCACGCCATGGGCTTCCACCCGGGACGCGAGCGCGGCCAGCCGGTCCGGGTCGCAGGTGCTGGTGCAGATCACAATCCGTGGTTCCTTGCGGGCGGCCTCGGCGATTCCGCCCGTACCCTCGATGACCTGCTCGACCTGGTCGGTCGTGAAAACGCACAGCACGATCCTCTCGCACTGCCTGGCGACCTCCGCAACCGATACCACGGCGCGCGCGCCGAGCTTCGCCGCCGCTGCGCGCTTCGCTTCGTCCACGTCGTAGGCGACGACGTCGAGGCCTGTCCCTTTGAGGCGCTCGATGCACGCCGTACCCATCAGTCCCGTACCGATTACCCCGACCGCTTCCACGCAACCTCCCCGCCCCGATGAATCCTCGAAAGACCCCATTTTACGCGGCTCGCGCGCATGGCGGCGCATGCGTTACCATTTACGCCTCTTATACCTGCATAAGAAGTGATGGGTACTGGTGATGGAAACTGGTGATGAGTACTGGTGATGGGCAAAACCCTACCCCTCGCTCTCGCGAGCGGCGGTTATTATCACCATTAATCATCACCATCTTTCATCACCATTAATCATCACCAGTTCAAAGCGGAGACAGATAGATGGCATCACCGACCAAATCCGCCGTCGTCACCGGCGCCGGCACCGGAATCGGCCGGGCGGTCGCGCTCGCGTTCCTCAAGGACGGCTACCGGGTCGCGCTCGCCGGGCGCCGCAAGGAAATGCTCGAGCAGACCGTTGCGGAAGCCGGGCCGGTCGGCAAGAACGCACTTGTCGTGCCGACCGACGTGGGCAAGCTCGACGCCGTGCGGGCGCTGTTCGCCGCCGTGAAGCAGCAGTTCGGCCGGCTCGATGTGCTCTTCAACAACGCCGGCGGCGGCGCGACGGCGCCCCTGGAAGATCTCACCTTCGAGCAATGGCAAGGTGTCGTAGACGTGAATCTCACCGGCATGTTCATCTGCGCGCAGGAGGCGTTCCGCATCATGAAGGACCAGGATCCGCGCGGCGGGCGCATCATCAACAACGGCTCGATCTCCGCCCACACGCCCCGTCCCAATTCGATCGCCTACACGGCGACGAAACACGGGGTCACCGGCATTACCAAGACGATCTCGCTCGACGGGCGCAAGTACGACATCGCGTGCGGGCAAATCGACATCGGCAACGCCATCACGCCGTTGACCGAGCGCATGGCCAAAGGCGTCATGCAGGCCAACGGCACGATCACGCCGGAGCCACGCATGGACGTGCACCATGTCGGCAATGCCGCGCTCTTCATGGCCAATCTACCGCTCGACGTGAACGTCCAGTTCATGACGATCATGGCGACGAAGATGCCCTTTGTCGGACGCGGCTGACGCCTTACAACGAGTGATGGGATACTGGTGATGAAGACCGGTGATGAGTACTGGTGATGGACGAAACCCCGTCCATTCGCCTTCCTAACTGATCGCTTTTCATCACCATTTTTCATCACCATTAGTCATCACCATTATTCGTCACCATTTCCTAAGACTGCCAACAGTCCTGTCCGGGGAGAAGATCGATGCCAAGCGCGAATGTAAGAGGCGTCCACATCAACTACGAGGTGCTCGGCACGAAAGGGCCCTGGATGGCGCTCTCGCCCGGCGGCAGGCGCCCGCTGCAGGGCGTGAAGCCGCTCGCGCAGCGCATGGCCGACTCCGGGTATCGCGTCGTCATTCACGACCGGCGCAACTGCGGGGCCTCCGACGTGACCATCGGCGGAAACGATCCCGAGAACGAGATCTGGGCGGATGATCTGCACGAGTTGCTGGGGCAGCTCGGCGCCCTTCCCGCGATTATCGGCGGCGGCTCTTCGGGCTGCCGGCTCGCCATCCTTTTCACCCTGCGCTACGCGAAGCTCGTCACCGCCCTCTTGCTGTGGCGCATTACCGGCGGCCAGTTTGCCGCGCAGCGGTTGGCGCGCCAGTACTACACGCAGTACATCGAGGCTGCAGAAAGCGGCGGCATGGCCGCAGTGTGCGCAACAGAGCACTGGCAGGAGCGCATCGCGGCACGCGGCGCCAACCGCGACTATCTGATGAAGATGGATTCGAAGCACTTCATCGAGGCCATGTCACGCTGGCGCGAATATTTTCTCCAGGGCGCCGAGCTGCCGATCATCGGCGCCTCCGAGGCGGACCTGAAGTCCATCAAGCTCCCGGCCTGCGTCATTCCCGGCAACGACCGGACCCATGACATCAAAACCGGCCGGAACCTGGCACGGCTGCTCCCGGACTGCGAGCTGCACGAGCTCTTCGACAAGGACGAGGACATGGACCTGGTGCCCCCGGAGGAGTGGCAGGAGAAGGACGACGAGATCGCCGCGATCTTTACGGGTTTCCTCGAACGCGCCATCGCCCCTGCCGGCTCCGCGCAGGCCTGACTGGTGGCAGGAAGTGGTGATGGGAATTGGTGATGATAAATGTGATAAGAGAAAAGGATAAGGAAGCGTCATCGGCTGTGTACATCACCCGGAATCATCACCCTTTCCCATCAAGGTCCAGTAGACGCCCCCGCTGCCCAGAGGTCGCTCCCGGATCCTTGCGGAACGCCCCAGCCGGGGCCGCGCCATTGCGGACCGTGAAGACCCGCCTGACGCGCGTCGCGGGCAGCCGCGGCGCGTTTGATCTGCATCAAGAAGCCCGGCCCGTGGCGGCGCAAGATTAATTTATTGCACATGCTGGTTCCGCTATTCGAGGAGGACAATTACCATGCCAGAACAAAATAGACACGATACGCCCGTGGTTTCGGAAAACCACCGAGGCCTCTCGCTGCTGCGCGATCCGGCGCTCAACAAGGGAACCGCGTTCACCGAGCGCGAGCGCGACGCGCTCAAGCTGCGCGGGCTGCTGCCATCGGTCGTGCTCTCCCAGGAACAGCAGGTCGCGCGCATCCTCGAGAACCTGCGGGGGCTGCCGAACGATCTCGAGAAGTTTGTGGCGCTGAACGCCTTGCACGATCGCAACGAGGCCCTGTTCTTTCGCGTCATCTGCGACAACATCGACGAGATGCAGCCGCTTATCTACACCCCGACCGTGGGGCTCGCCTGCCAGCGCTTCGGGCACATCTACCAGCGCCCGCGCGGGATGTTCATCTCCGTGCGCGACCGGGGCCGGGTTGCGAAGGTGCTGGAGAACTGGCCCTACCGCGCCGGGATCATCGTGGTGACCGACGGCGAGCGCATTCTCGGGCTGGGCGACCTCGGCGCGAACGGCATGGGGATCCCGGTCGGCAAGCTGTCACTCTACGTCGCCTGCGCCGGCGTGCATCCCAACGCCTGCCTGCCGGTGATGCTGGATGTCGGCACCAACAACATGGAGCTGCTTGACGACCCGTTCTACATCGGCGTGCGCGAGCGCCGGCTGCGCGGAAGCGCCTACGACGAGCTGGTGGAGGAATTCATTACCGCGGCGCAGAAAGTATTTCCGGGCGTGGTGATCCAGTTCGAGGACTTCGCCAACCATAATGCATTCCGGTTTCTCAACCGGTACCGCGAGCGCATCCCGACGTTCAACGACGATATCCAGGGCACCGCGGCCGTCGCGCTCGCTGGAATTTTTTCCGCGCTGCGCGTTACCGCCGGCAAGCTGACCGACCAGAGGATTCTGTTTCTTGGCGCGGGTGAAGCGGCCGCGGGCATCGCCGATCTTGTGGCCTCCGCAATGGCGTCGCAGGGCATGAAAGAGGATGATGCGCGCCGCCACTGCTGGCTGGTGGACTCCCGCGGGCTCGTCGTCAAGAGCCGCACGGATCTTGTCGAGCACAAGCTGCCCTACGCGCACGAGCACGCGCCCGTTGGCGATTTCCTCTCGGTCATCAAGGCCCTCAGGCCCACTGCGATCATTGGGGTCGCTGCGGTCGGTGGCACCTTCACGCGGGAAGTGCTCGAGGAAATGGCGCGCCTGAACGAGCGGCCGATCATCTTCGCGCTCTCCAACCCGACGTCGAAAGCGGAATGCACGGCCGAGGAAGCGTACCGCTACACTGGGGGCCGGGCGCTCTTTGCCTGTGGCAGCCCCTTCGACCCCGTGACCGTGAACGGCCAGACCTTTGTCCCGCGCCAGGGCAACAATTCCTACATCTTCCCTGGCGTCGGGCTCGGCGCGATCGCGAGCGGCGCGCAGCGCATCACGGACGAGATGTTCATGACGGCGGCGCATTCTCTGGCGCACGACGTGACCGAGACGGACCTCGCGCAGGGCAGCCTCTACCCGGCGCTGCCGCGCATCCGGGAGGTGTCGGGCAACATTGCCATCGCCGTCGCCGAAGTCGCTCACCGGCGCAGCCTGAGCACCGGCGCGGCGCCGAGCGACCTAGCGGCGCATATCAAGGCGCAAATGTACGACCCGCGCTACCAGAGCTACATCTGACGCTAACGGCCGCACGGGGAGCCCAACGGAAAAATCGAGCGGTAACCGCGGTGCCTGGCCGGGGCGCCTGCGCGAGTCGAGCGCGCGTTGCTATAACAGCGAGAGCAACAGCAGTGCCAGCGCCAGCGCCTGTAAGCCGACGCGCGCCACCATCCATTCGCCGCTGGTGTGATGCGCGACCTCGCCTCCCTTCGCCATGGAGGTCACGCCGAGCGCCAGGGAAAGAGCCACAACAAAGGCCGCCGCCAGAACCATCGCTGTCATGAATGTCATGCCCCACCTCCTTACGGCTATAGCACTCTGACAAGCTACGCCCTCGGTACGAAGCGTTTTTGACCAGGATCAAAGATTCTATCGGCGGGCCTGCGTTTGCCTCATGAGCGTGACTTGCGACCAGGGACTAGGCCTGAACCCCCTCCGCATGAGGGCTTGAGGGGTGACCGGCGCTAAACCCGCTACGCCGGATCGTCGCTTCAGCCCTGATCGCTGGATGGAACAGTAAACAGAAGCTCGAACGATTAGTCGCCAGTCATGCGGTATCAGCTGGCATCCCCTGAGGGGCGGGCCTTCTCGAAAAAAGCCTTGGCGCTCGCCGCAATCAACCGCGGCACGTGGGTATAGATATAGCGCACGCCCTGCTTGAGGACGCCGGCAACACTCTCGGCCGTCGCAGGCGTTCCCGGGATGCGGCCCGCCGCGACGATCCGTTCGAAGCTGCAGTTGATCGCCTTCGCGACGGGCGCGGCCTTGGGATTGCCGGGGTGCCCCATCGATTGAGAGAGATCCGACGGGCCGATGAAAAACACGTCCACGCCGTCGACCTTCAGCAGGTCGTCCAGGTTGTCGATGGCCTCGCGTTCCTCGAGCTGAATCGCGATCAACGTCTGCTCGTTGGCGGCGCGAACGTAGTCGACCATAGTGCCGTGCGCGTCGTAGACCGCGGCGCGGGTTCCTGCCGCGAGGCCGCGCTGCCCGCTCGGGTAGTACTTCACGGCCTGGACGACTTCCCGCGCATCCGCCGCGGTGTTTACGTGCGGCACCTGCACGCCCATTACGCCGCGGTCGAGCACCTGCAGGATGTGTTCGGCGCTGCGTGTCACGGGGCGGGCGATCGCGGTGATGCCACTCGCTTCAGCCGCCATCGCCATCAGCTCCACGCTCTCGAGCGTGAGTGTGCCGTGCTCACAGTCGAGCAGCACCCAGTCGAAGCCGAAGGCGCCGAGCATCTCGACGAGCTGCGGTGAAGGAATCATCACCGAAGCCCCGAACACGGGCTCGCCGGCGAGGAGCTTTGCTTTCATGCGGTTTGTTTTCATGAGCTCAGGCATCGCCTTCGATGCCGTTCCGTTTCGCATCGAGTTGCGTACGTTCCTCGAGGAAGCGGATCACGTCCTCCATCCGTTCCGGCCGGGTCGCAAATGCATTCTTCATCCCCAGTTCGACGGAGCGCCCGAACACAGCCTCCGTCGCCGCGGTCAACACCGGATCCACGCCGAGCCTGCGCAGCACGCCGGCGACATCCGCCATCTCGTGATGACGGCGCTCATGCGCGACCGCGTGGCTGCAGACCCAGTTGGCCGCTACTGTCATGAACCGGTTCTTATCGAAGAGATCGGTCACCTCTCGCCACAGGTCTTCACGAATGCCGGCCCGCTCGCCCGCGACAAGAAACTCGAGCAGCAGCGCCTCGAGTCCCTTCGAGAAGACGCTGCGCAGCATCTTGAAAGTCGAGGCCTGGCCGATGTCCTTGCTGTAGAAGCGCACGTTCAAGCCGAGCTCGTTCGCGAGCTCGCGAGCCGCGCGCTCGCCATGCGGCCCGCCGAGCAGGATCTCGGTGCGGGCACCCGTTAACCCGACCGCGCCGAGCACCGCACCCTCGACGAAGTCCGCTCCGCTGGGCGCGACGATGCGCGCGATCTCGCTCTTGACTGACGGCTCGGTCGCGTTGAAGTCGACGTAGGTCTGCCCCGAAACCAGGTGCGCGGCGCAAAGGCGCGCCGCCTCCCGCGCAACCGTCGTCGTCACCGTTGAGAACACGAAGTGGGCATCGACGAGCGCCTGCGGAAGCGCGGAGAACTGGACCGCCGCGCCGCGCGCCCGCGCCTCCAGGCGCTCCCGTCCTTCGGGCCGCTCCAGCAGCACATCGTATGCCCGGACCGGGACGCCGCGCTGCGCCAGCGCCGCGGCAAACGCCGCCGCGACCTCGCCGAATCCGATGAACGCAACGCGTACGGGCACGAACCCCTCGCAGCCTTCGTTTCGCCCATCATACTCGAAGCTTCCGCGGTCTTTCTCGCGCCCTCCCGGCGCTGGAGCGCTAAGGCCCCTGGCGTTAAACTGGTGGCCCTCTTTTTGTAGGTTCTCATAGGCGATGTCGAAGCCGCGCGATCCGTCCCGCCGCCGCGCACTGGGCGCCGCCGCAGGCCTGGCGGCGCTGATTCCCACAGCATTAGCGCGGGCCCAGTACCGCCAGCGCGGAAACGCGGCGGAAGGGTCACCCAGGCCCCACTCCGCCGAGGAGCGCCGCATTCTCGACGTCATCGAGGACGTCTACCGCAACCACCGCTACCTCAGCGTCCCGCCCGAAGACGGCCGGTTGCTGCGCATCCTCGCTGAATCTATCGGCGCACAGCGCATCGTTGAGCTCGGCACTTCGACCGGTTACTCCGGGCTGTGGCTGCTGCTCGCGTTGAGAAAGGCGGGCGGGAAGCTCGTGACCTACGAAATCGATGAGGGCCGCCACACGACGGCGCGCGAAAACTTCGAGCGCGCCGGCGTCGGCGCCCTGGCTGCTCTCGTGCTCGGCGACGCGCATGAGGAAGTCACGAAGCTCAACGATCCGGTCGACCTGGTTTTCATCGACGCCGATAAGGGAGGCTATCCCGACTACCTGCGCAAGCTGCTGCCTCTCGTTCGCGCCGGCGGCTTGATCGTCGCTCATAATATGGCCTCGCCTCCCCCCGACCCCGAGTATGTTCGCGCTGTCACAACGGATCCAGCGCTCGAAACGGTATTCGTCAACATGGACGCTGCAGGAGTGGGCATCACGCTGAAGAAACGGTGATGGGTACTGGTGATGGAAACTGGTGATGAGATACTGGTGATGCGTAGGGCACTACAAACCTGCTGACGGTTTTCATCACCATTTTTCATCACCATTTTTCATCACCATTTTTCATCACCCTTTTTCATCACCATTAATCATCACCATTAATCATCACCATCTTTCATCACCTCCTTCTCGTATGAAGCAGCGCGCAATCGTCATCGGCGGCTCCCTCGGCGGCCTCCTCGCCGCCAACTGGCTTCGCCGCAGCGGATGGGACGTGGACGTGTTCGAGCGCGTCGGGGACGATCTTGCGAGCCGCGGCGCGGGGATCGGCACCCATGATGAATTGCACGTGGCGCTAGGGCGGCTCGGCCTGCCCGTGGACGGAACAGTCAGCGTCATGGTGGAGGATCGCATTTGCCTCGACCGCAGCGGCCGCGTCATCCACGAGATGCGAAAGCCGCAACGCATGAGTGCCTGGTCCCGCATCTACCGGCTCCTTAAGGACGCGCTTCCGGCCGGGAACTATCACTTCGGAATGCAGCTCACCGGCGTCAAGCAGGACGCGGGCGGTGTCACGGCCGTGTTCGCCGACGGCTCGCGTGCGCGCGGCGAACTGCTCGTCGGGGCGGACGGCATCCGCTCGACCGTGCGCGGGATCCTCATGCCCGAGGCGCAACCGCGCTACGCGGGCTATGTCGCGTGGCGCGGGCTTGTCGATGAGTCGTCGTTCCCGCCTGACGTCCACCGCGAGCTTTTCGAGTGCTATACGTTCTGCCTGCCCGAGGGCGAGATGATGCTCTCCTACCCCGTGCCGGGAAGCGACAACGACACGCGGCCGGGACATCGCGGCTACAACCACATCTGGTACCGGCCGACGGACCCCGATCGCGCGCTCCCGCAGCTCTGCACCGACGCCACCGGGCACTGCCACGGCATCGCGATTCCACCCCCGCTGATCCGCGCCGAGGTCGTTGCCGATATCAAAACCACCGCCCGCGCGCTGCTAGCGCCCCAGATCGCAGGAATTGTCGAGCGAACGGAGCAGCCGTTCTTCCACGCCATCTTTGATCTCGAGTCACCCGCGATGACCCTGGGTCGCGTCGCACTGTTGGGCGACGCCGCGTTCATGGCACGGCCCCACGTGGGCATGGGCGTCACCAAAGCGGCGCTAGACGCCGAGTGCCTTGCCGCGGCGCTCAAGAAGACCGGCGACGATGTCGACGCGTCGCTTGCGCGCTACGAGGCCGAGCGGCGTGTGTTCGGTGAGCGCATCGTCTCGCGCGCGCGCAGGCTGGGCGCCTACCTCGAGGCGCAGCTGAAGCCGGCGGCAGAGCGGACCGAGGCCGAGCAAGAACCGCCAGCGGAGGTTCTGATGCAGGAGATTGGATCCTCTTCGGTCGATATTGCGGAGCTGGCTGCCGGCTGACCACTGAACGCGAGCTTGTTCAAGGTTCAAGCAAAGTCGGACGACTCACGAATACGAAGTTCCCCGCTTTGAACATTGAACTTGGAACTGGCCTCGGCCTTGATATAGTGGCGCCTTCGCCAATACCGAGCAGAAAGTAACGCTTGGCCCGTCCGCAAGAAAGCGCCGCACCGCCCGCCGTTCCGCGGCTATCGTTCGCCGCGCTCCGCCACCCCGGCTACCGGGTGTACTTCGTCACCACGGCGCTGGCGATGATGGCGGACAACATCGAGCACGTCATCAGCTACTGGGTGATCTTCGAGAAGTTCCAGTCGCCGGAACTCGGGGGGTTCGCTGTCATCTCGCACTGGGTGCCGTTTCTGCTGTTCTCGGTCTATTCCGGACATCTCGCCGACCGCTTCGACCCTCGGCGCGTCATCCAACTCGGCATGGGCCTGTTCGTTATCGTGTCGCTCGCCTGGGGCGTGCTCTTCGTCACCGACACGCTCCAGGTTTGGCACGCGTGCGTGCTGCTGGTCATCCACGGCTTCGCTGGCGTGCTGTGGGCCCCGGCCTCCCAAATGCTGATACACGACATTGTGGGACCGGCGCATCTGCAAAGCGCGGTGCGCTTGAGCGCCACGGCGCGCTGGCTTGGAATATTTCTCGGCCCGGCGGTCGGCGGGGGTCTGATGCTCGCGCTCGGGCCCTCGATCGGAATCTTGATCAACGCGCTCATCTACCTGCCGATGGTGCTGTGGCTGTGGAAGGCGCCGTACGGCCCGCGGTTCAGAAAGGACTACACACCGCCTGCGCGTGTCGTGCGCGGCTTCGGCGACATTACCGGCACGATCCGCGATGTCGCCGGAAACCCGACGATCGTGTCCATGATCCTGCTCGCAGGCTGCGCCTCGTTTTTCATCGGTCAAGGCTATCAGGCGCAGATGCCCGGCTTCGCGCATGACCTCGGCCAGGACAATGTTGGCGTGTCCTACAGCATGCTGCTCGCCGCGAATGCTGCGGGCGCTTTTTTGGCCGGCATCGTTCTCGAGAGCCGCGGATTGCTTCCGCCGAACCCGCGCACCGCGCTCGGCCTCGCTTTTCTCTGGTGTCTCGCAATCGGCGGGTTCGCGATTGCCCCCGTTTACGAGATTGCCCTCATACTGCTATTCGTGGCGGGGTTTCTGGAGCTCTCGTTCAACGCGATGGCGATGACGCTGGTGCAACTGCAAGCGCCCGTGCACATCCGCGGCCGCGTGATCGGCCTCTACAACATGTCCGCGCTCGGCCTACGCGCCTTCAGCGGCGTTACCATTGGTGTCGTGGGCGGCATGATCGGTATTCACTGGTCGCTCGCCTTAAGCGCCATGACCCTGCTCGCAGTAACCGCCGGGCTGCTGGCGTTCAGCGGACGCACGAGGTGACAAATTGATGAGTGACGGGTGACGAGTGATCAGTGATGAGTGATGAGTCAAAAGCCGGTGACTAAAAGCAACCTCAAGATCGATTACAGCCATGGAATCACACGGAAATACACGGACGAAAGTAAAAAAAATAAGCGAGGATGAGTTACGTTCCGCGCCCTTCTCCGTGGTTCCGTGGTTGGTGGTGTTCGGACGGCTGCGGCCTTTTGAGACCGCTTCGGATGACAAGAACCCAGGTCAATCACGGATCACGGATTTTGCTCGGCTTGCTGCCGCTACCGCGGAGCGCTGGGCCTGGCTGCGAGAAGGCCGTTCGCCTCACCCCGCGAGCGCAATCGGACACATTGCGTATCGGTGAGATGCGTGTTGCGCCAGGAGGTGTGGGCGCGCATAAGATTGCCCGGCTCATTGCTGTGACCGCCGTCGTTAGACAGGACATGTACCAGCTCATGAGCCAACGTCTGCGGCAGGTCCCGCGCGCCGTGCGCGACCCAGACGGTATCGGCGAGTTCCGGCTGGGTGCGGGCGTTTTTGCGTCCAATGGCCTCCGCCTCGAACGCCGGGTTGTTGTGCGTGTCATCGACAAAAAATATGGCGGGCTTGTGGACCTTTATCCGCTGCAACAATTCGCGCGATACCGGTGTGTAATAAGAACGGTACCGGCGCGGCGCCTCGACAACCCGCAGCTCGGCGCCGGAAAGCGCGACGCCGCATTGCGCCAGCAGGCCCGCTCCCTTGAGTGCCGCCGCTTCGATCTCCTCGCCCGACCAGCGCGTCCCGGAAAACGTGTAGAGCGACAACCGGAACTCGTGCGACGCGCCGTTCGCTACCGGGACTTGCTCGATGGGAATGCTCCGGGTCTCTATGACCCGTATCTCCTCGTCCGCCAGTGCGGGCGTTCCGGCGGCCAGCAGCAGCGCCAGGAACCGTCCCGGCAACGCAAACGATCGAAATGGAACTTTGAACAAAACTCTCTTCACTGATCAACCGTCACCCGTCACCCGTCGCGCTTCTCGAGCACTTGCGGATTGATGAGATTCCGCCGGTCGAATATCTCCCCGCGCAAGCAGCTGATAATACTGTTAGCGGCGATGGTGCCCATCTGGACACCGGCGCCTGTCGTGGATGAGGCAATATGCGGGGTGCAGATCACGTTGGGCAGCGCGAACAGTGGATTTGCGGAGTCGGGTGGCTCCGTCGCGAAGGTATCCAGCCCGGCGCCCCCCAGGCGTCCGCTTTTCAGCGCGGCGATGAGCGCGGGCTCGTCGATCAGCTTGCCCCGCGAGGTATTGATGAGAAGTGCGCCCGGCTTCATCGACCCCAACTGCTTCTGCCCGATCATGCCGCGTGTCTGATCGGTCAGAGGACAGTGCAGGCTCACGATGTCCGCGCGACCGAGGAGCCCGTCGAGGCTGTCTTCCCACATCATCTCCGGCGGCAGTTCGGCTCGGCTGCGTGAGTAGACGACGACCTTGGCCCCGCAGGCGCTCGCCAGCCGGGCCGTCCTCTGGCCGATCTGGCCGTAGCCCACAATGCCGACTGTGCGCTCCCGGAAGTCCCGCACGATGTAACGCGGGTCTTTCCAGACACCTTTGCGCAGCTCACGGTCGAAGCGCGGCAGTTCCCGCACGAGGGCAAGCATAAGGGCGAGCGAATGCTCAGCAACTCCGTCGGCGTTGGCGCCACTCGTTACCATGATGGCAATGCCGCCCGCCGTGGCGCTTTGCAGGTCGACGGAGTCGATGCCGGCGCCGTATTTCGCAATGATCTTCAGATTCTTTGCCGCCGCGAAGACCGCCGGCGTGAAGGGTGCAGGCCCGCGCAGGATGACGGCCGTGATGCTCTGGCGCGAGAATTCCGATATCAGGGACTTCTCGGTGATCGGACCCTGCATGAAGGCGATGTCGATGCCGGCCCCGCGCAGCAGGCTCTGCGCCTCCTCCGACACGGTTGTGGACGTCACCAGGACGATGGGCTTGCTCATCACTGCTTTGTCCAATTGGTTGGGCGGGAAATTCCAATACAATACATGATATGAAGTGACCATTGACCATTGACCATTGACCATTGACCATTGACCAGTGACCAGTGCCGGGTGACGGGTGACGGGCAGCCCGAAGGCGAAAGGCGGAAGAAGAAAGGCGAAAGGGTTCTCGAACTCGGCCGCCGTTTATCTGTCTTTATCTGCGTTTATCTGCGGCTAATTCTGGGTTCTAAACGGAGTCCGACTCACGATTTACGAATAAATCAAATGACAACTGGCAAACAAGAATTGAGTGAACCCACTCCCGCCGCGCAGGCAGGGGACGCTGCTGCACGAGCGGAGCGGAAGGCGCCGCGGATTCTGCGCCGCATGCTCGCGCTGGATGATTTTGAGCAGCCAGCGCGGCGTTACATTCCGCGGCCGATCTTTGGTTATGTCTCGGGCGGCGCAGAGACTCGTGCTCGCCCGCGCCGCGGCCGCCGCCAATGTTCCGATGATCCTGAGCGGTGCCTCGCTGACGCCCCTCGAACGGGTGACGGAAGAAGGACCGACCGCGTGGTTCCAGGCCTATCTTCCCGGCGAGACCGACACCATCACGGACCTCGTGGACCGCGTCGCGCGCGCGGGCTACGACACGCTCGTGCTCACCGTCGACGTGCCTGTCGCCGCGAACCGCGAGAACAATATGCGCAGCGGTTTCACCACACCGCTGCGCCCCAGCGTGCGCCTCGCCTGGGACGGCATTACCCGCCCGCGCTGGCTTTTCGGCATGTTTTTGCGCACGCTACTGCTGCACGGCATGCCGCTGCTCGGCATCACGAGGCTCGCGGAGATACGGCGGGAGCTTCTGACGCCCGCGCGCGGCGCGGAATTCCTTACGAAGTGACGAGTTACGAAAAAGCTTCACCGCAAAGGGCGCGAAGGAAAAGAAAAGCTTTACCGCGAAGGCCGCTAAGGAACAGAAAAGCTTCACCGCCAAGTGCGCAAAAGCCGCGAAGGAAGATAAAGGCCCTACCGCCAGGCACACCAAGGACGCGAAGGATTCCAAATAGAAATCACAAAGCGCACCAGCTCCGGTCACGGGTCACGAGGGTTATTGCCTTCCGACTTCCGCCTTTCGCGTTGCCGGTCAGCGGTTACTGCTCACGGCTCTAAAGGTCGCGAAGGCAACGCCAAGAGTGGCACACACGAAAAGCCCCCGGTCATACTTCCGCCTTCATCCTTCAGGCAAAGCCGCCCCATCACCAGTTTCCATCGCGAGTTTCCATCACCAGTTTCCATCACTTCATGGGGCGCTTGCAATTGTGATCCCCTGGGAATAAGGAAGACGCCAATGTCCGAAATCAAAGTAATGGCCTCCGCAGCCTTCAGGGAAGCGTATCTGGAGCTCGTGCCGCAATTCGAGCGCACGACCGGCAACAAGGTGACGACGCTCTGGGTGCCAAGCGTGCAAATGATGAGCCGCCTAAAGGGCGGCGAGACGGTCGATGTCGTTATTCTGTCGGCAGCTTCACTCGACGAGCTCATCAAGGCCGGGATCATCGGCAGCCGCGTCGATCTTGCGACGTCGGGCGTCGGGGTCGCCGTCCGGGCCGGCGCGCCGAAACCGGACATCAGTTCGGGTGAGGCGCTCAAGCGCACGGTCCTGGCGGCGAAATCAATCGTCTATTCCACCGGGCCGAGCGGCATTTACCTCGCCGGCCTGTTCCAGCGCATGGGCATCACGGACCAGCTGGAGCCCAAGCTCAGGCAGGTGCAGGGTGAGCCAGCCGGCGCGGTGGTCGCCCGCGGCGAAGCGGAGATCGGCTTCCAGCAGGTGAGCGAGCTGCTGCCCGTGCCTGGCATCGACCTTGTCGGCCCGCTGCCCCCCGACGTGCAGCAGATCACCACCTTCTCGGCCGGCCTTCACGTGAGTGTAAAAGAGCCTGATGCGGCGAAGGCGCTGATCAGGTTCCTGACCGCGCCGGCGGCAGCCCCGGTGATCCGGAAGAAGGGCATGGAGCCAGCCTAAAAATCGGGGGACGATTGAGGCCTGACGACCACCCGCAGCCCGATGCGGATCCGCTGGCGAACTGTGAAGGGCATGGAAAGCCCTGACGACGTGATGGAGACCAAATATGCCACAAACTCTGCCGGTTGCTTGACATGGACCGTGTGCAGTTATTGAATTCGTAATCGATCGGTATCCTATTTGTAAGCCAACCGTCACCTGGTGCGCGTCAGATTGCCGGTGAGAGCATTATTTCGGGCCGGCTGTGCTGAATAACTTCACATGAACGAAACGATAATGCGCGAAAGCAATACCCTGACGCTTGAGCCAGGCAGCCTGCGGCAGCGCGCCGCGGCCGGAATCGAGGCAGCAAGGGAAGGTTCGATCCGGGGCTTGGCCCGAACGAGCGAGTTCTTCGTTGTTTTCGGCGCCTGGCTGCTACTACCGCTATGGCCGATCCTCGCCGCCGCAGCCTTGCGAGAATGCGGTTACTTGCGACGCTATCGGATAACGCTCGCGCGCATGATCGGGCACATCCGCGCCGTTTGGCATACGCGCGCGATCTCGCGCATGGTGGCGCGGCGGCTGACGCCGGTCGAGCGCACCGTCCCCGAGCGCATCGTCGGCAACTGCACGCACTGCGGCAGATGCTGCCTCGACCAAGCTTGCGTGTTCCTGGCCTTCGACGAGCGGGGGCAGTCGCGCTGCCAAATCTACGGGAAAAAGCTCTGGAAAGTGATGTTTGCGAACTGTAGCCGCTACCCGCTCGACGGGCCGGAGATCGTGCTGTATCGCTGCCCCGGCTTCAACGCGGTTCGCGACCCCGAGGCCAGCGCGCGCCGCATCATTCCTATCGTGCCTGTCATGCAGCCCGCCGGGCTCGAATCGATCAGCGCCGAATTGTCTGAGACATCCGAAGTATCGGGCGTTTAGGTGGCCGGCCGAACGTTTGCCAGGGCTTGGCGTTGGCACCCGCCCACGAAACCGGGGCGGCAACGACTCCCGAGTCGTGAGTGGGCCGGAAGCTGCGCGAACCGCAGATCTACACCGCCGTCGATTCGCGCGACCCAAAACCAGTCAGTGGTCACAGGTCACGGCTCAGAGGTCACGCCTTGACCCAAGGATGACAGCGCATGGCCCTTCGGTGTCTAATGCGGCGGTTCCAATCGTCGAGAAATTAGAGGAAAAGCAATGAACGAGCCCTCCCCCGCTGTCCGCTCCGAACTCGCGCCGACCGGCACGCTGCGAGTTGGCATCAATCTCGGAAACTTCCTGCTCACCGCGAAGGATCCCAAGACCGGCGAGTTCACGGGTGTTGCCGTGGACCTTGGAAAGGAGCTGGGCCGGCGTCTCGGCGTTCGCGTCGAGGTCATCGGTTACCCGTCACCCGGCGCGCTGGCCGATGCGGTGAGCACGGGCGCCTGGGACGTCGGCTTCCTCGGTGCCGAACCGCAGCGCGCGAACCAGATCGATTTCACCGCGGCCTACGTGGAGATCGAGGCCACCTATCTGGTGCCGCCCGGATCGCCGATCAAAACCATCGCCGATGTGGACCGCGAGGGCGTACGCATCGCGATATCGGGAAAGAGCGCCTACGACCTCTACCTGACACGGCACCTCAAACACGCCCAGCTCGTGCGGGAGGTGGGCGCCGATAACGTATTCAAGCGCTTCATCGAGGACAAGCTCGAAACCATCGCCGGGCTCAGGCCCCGGCTCGTCATGGATCAGGAGAACCTCCCCGGGTCGCAGATTCTCGAAGGGCGTTTTACCGCGGTTCAACAGGCGATCGGCACCCCAAAGGGCCGCGATGCCGGCGCAAAGTACTTGCGCGAGTTCGTCGAGGACATCAAGGCCTCGGGGCTGGTCGCGAAAACGATCGAGAAGAATGGCGTGCGTGGTTTGACTGTTGCTCCCAAAACGTGACGGGTGACACGTGACGACTGACGGCCGACGACTCACAACCAAGCTTCACCGCGAAGGGTGCCGGGGACGCCAAGACAACGCCAAGGGTGGAATACGGCGGAGAGCCCTTGGTCTTCCTCTACACTTCTAACGTTCGCCTTTCGCTTTGCCGGTGACGGGTCAGCGTTTCTTGCCATTTGCCTTTTGCCTTCCGGCTTCTGCCTTCCGCCTTCCGGCTTCTGCCTTCCGCCTTCCGCCTTCCGCCTTCCGCCCTCGAACGACGTGCGCCGGTTAAAATACCTGCCAAACCACGTTAACGGGACTCACAGGATTTGAACGAGCCACCCGTCACCCATCACTCGTCACGCATCA
>Ga0224512_10001330_pt1 | contig 23932 bp, 19 predicted proteins | sample SF_May12_sed_USG_4_FD_169103 | JGI IMG/M metagenome (GOLD analysis project Ga0224512, IMG submission 169103) | Sediment microbial communities from San Francisco Bay, California, United States - SF_May12_sed_USGS_13 | ecosystem: Environmental > Aquatic > Marine > Sediment | place: USA... | reverse complement strand
TGATAGTCGATACCACTGTCGAGCACCGCAACGCTGACCCCGGAGCCGTCGACTCCATCAGCCTGGACGGCGGTTGCCCCGATGTATGGCACGGTCTCGGTGAGGTCGAGTTCGTAGTTGCCGACCGGCGCAACACGGGTAACCGCCGAATCGCCGGCAATACCGGCGAGCGCCGATGCGTCGACTTCAATGAAGACAGCGTTGAGCACCTTGCTGACTCGAGCCAGAACCGTGGCGCCATCCTTTTCAGCCCGCTTGACGAACGCGTTCTGTTGGCGGGCGATGTCGCGCAGATGGCGATTCGGATTGTTGGTGTTGGCCTCGGCCAACGAGGGAGTCGACAGGTGGACGATCACCCTCTGGGGTCCTGTGGCAGTCCACAAACTGGGTTCGAGTGCACTCGCTCCCGAGGCCGCCCTCGGCGAGTCCAGTTTCAGATCTTCGATCCGATCCGGAACCGCGGCTGTTGTCCGGTCGATGCCCTCCTGGGCACCGGCAGGCAACGCCGGAATAATGAGCGCCAGCGCCAACGCGCTGACGATGATCCGTCGTCGTGACACGAAAATGTCCCCTCTCTCTGCGGCAGGAGGCTCAAGCCGCAGAATGTCCCACAGCCGGCAGCGCGCCGGCCCTTTCCACCGCGGACTCTACTGCCTGTGAGGGTGAGCCAGCCAGGCGGCAATGGGGCGATCACCAGATTCGACTCGCACGCATCCGGGAGCGGGAGAATCGAGGGCAGGCTCAGCCGGCGGGTTCCTCCAGAGCCGGCAACGCCGCCGCCTCGTAATTGCCGACCGCATTCCACAACATCCAGCCCAGTCCGCGCCGTTCCGTCGCAGTGATGCTCTCGAGGATTTCCTCATTGGTCCAGTAGAAGGCCTGCAGCCAAGGACGGACCATCGTGCCGCCACCCACTCGCGGGATCCCATCGTCGAGGGCACCTGCAGTCACCTCGCCCGGGTAGTTATTGGGGTCGGCAAATCCGAGCCAGCCGTCGCTGTAATGGCTCGGATAGATCATCGGACTGATCACATCGACAATGCCCGAGAAGTCCTCGGGCCGCTGGCCGATTCCCTGATCATTTGGAGCTGAAAAGACGATCGCGAAGACGTCGGCGCCGACCGCGCAACCCATCGGATGCAGCCGGTCCCGGGCCTCGGTTAGAAAGGCTACGATCGTCGCCACCCGCTCATCGGCATTCGTCGGCCGAGTCTTGGCAGACTGCACAGACGCCTGCCCGGTCGGAAAGCGAACGTAGTCGAACTGGATCTCATCGAAACCCAGCTCGCAGGCCTCGACGCCCAGGGCGAGCGGATACTCCCAGGTTTCCGGGTTGGTCATGTCGATCCATGAGCCCGCCAGCTTGTACTCGGGCCGCTCCCGCACCCGGATCCGGTCCTCGAAACTCACTATCCGGGTGATGGCATAGAGGCCGGCGTCGTGGGCCTGTCGCAGACGGATGGCAGGGTCGTAGAGATCGGAGACGGCGCCAATGGCGGAGGCTTCGCGGACGGAGGTCTTGTAGAGGACGCCACCGCCCTCCTTCTTCGTGTCGAACACGAGGGCGTCCACTGCGGTGGTCGCTGCCAGGTCGAGCAGATCCTGGAACTGCTCATCATCCTGGACGACGCCGGCGGCGACCCGCAGCGCCTTGGCAACCACCGGCTCCAGCGTGACGGGAACGATGCCCTCGGTGCCGTCCCACTCGATGACCACCGGTCGGTAGGCAGGGCGTGTGATCTCGATGGGAGCGGCCGGGATCGCGGCGAAGTCGAAGACACCGTTGCTGCCGGTCGTGACCACCTCGTCACCCACCGTCACGGTCGCATCGCGGAGGGCATCACCGTTGATGCCGAAGATCCTCCCGTGCAGGGCGTACTGAGGAGCCATCGTGGTTGTGGTGGTCGTGGTGGTGGTCGTTGTGGTGGTTGATGGCGCCGCTGAGGTGGTGGCATTCGTCGAAGTCGATTGCGGCGACGTTCCCGTCGAGTCGGCGTCGGTTCCGGCGGCAGGCGAGCACCCTGCCACCAGCAGCGACATCGCGGCAAGCGACCGGCGCCAGGGGATCGAGGAAAGAACGAACATGAGCCGGCAGGCTACCGGCCGGCTCAATCAGACGCGACGATCCGCCAGATTCATGGGCTCCGGGCGAGCGTGGAGGCCTAGCTGGCCCGACGCTGCCGATCACGGATCCGGCGGCGGAGGCGACGGCGCTCTGGGCCACTCAGACCGCCCCAGACCCCCTCGGTCTGGTTGGTCGCCAGGGCATACTGCAGGCACTCGTCTCGGACGGGGCACACGGCACAGATGGCTTTGGCAGGCGCGACCACTTCTTCGTCTTCCCCGGCCGGGAAAAACATGTCGTTGCTGGAGCCGGAGCAGGCGGCTTGGTCCCGCCAGTTCTCTTCCGGCTCAAAGAGAAGATCGTTGAGCGCCAATACCATTTTTGTGTTCCGCCCCCTTGCAAGAAGCTCGTAGCCCAAAAACACCAAACGGACCGGATTATTCCCGATCCGACCTACCTTCTAACCCTGCTGACCAGGCTGAATGCGGTCACTTGGTAATAACTGCTATCAGCTCTAATCGTCGCAACTACGACAGTAGTCTCCGTTGGTCGATTTGTGAAGGGTCCCGAACGGAAACCGGCGGGCGCATAACATGCAATATGTAAACGATTTCAGCGCCCTAGCCGGCGAAACAGCCGGCGATTTCGGCACCCGGGGCAAGGCGCTACAGGCGCTAACCGCCCTGCGGGCGCCGGTTCCTCCGGGGTTCGCCATTTCCAATCTCGCCTGTCGTCGATTCACCGAAACCGGCGACTTTCCTCCCGGACTATGGGACCAGATCGTTGCCGCCATAGAACGTGTAGACGAGGCGACCGCCGCCATGGATTCCGACCGGCCGGCGCTACTTGCCGTGAGGTCGAGCGCCCCGGTTGATATGCCCGGGCTGATGGGTGCCGCCTTCTATCTGGGAGTGGAGGGCGCCACGCTCGACGCATTCGCTCAGTGGGCGGGACGCGACGCTGCTGCCGAAGCCCGTGTGAAGTTCCTCGAGAGCTATGCCCGGGTGATCCGGGGCATTCCGGCCGGCCGCGTGGAAGGCCTGCTCCACAGCACCGACGCAGCGGGATCCATTGCAAACATGGAGGCATTGGGTGATGCACTCGAAACGCTGATCGTTGAAGAAACCCAGCGTCCCGTCGCGACCGATCGACTGAGCCAGGTGCGCGAAGGCATCGAAGCAGTGTTCGCCTCCTGGGATGCCAGGCCGGCCACGGAATACCGCCGCTCCCGGGGAATCGCAGACGGGACGGGGACCGCCGCCATCGTCCATCTCATGGTGCTTGGCAATCTCGACGAGCGGTCCGGCGTCGGCATCGGATTCAGCCGCGATCCATTCACCGGGGAGCCCCGCCCCTCCGGCCACTACCGGACCGGGGCCGACCATCCGACGACGGCATACGAATATGGCGGTCTGGACGAGTTGGCGGCGGTGGACCCGGACTGCCTTGCCCAACTTACTCGCGCTCTCGGCAGCTACGAGGGCGCCAGACTCGACCTGATCAGGCTGGACTACGTCGTGGAACGGGGCCGCCTGTGGATCGTCGATGGCCGGATTGCCGGCCGCGCCCCGGAGGCAGCAATGCGGGTCGCGGTCGACTTGGTAACGGAGGGGCTCCTAACCAAGGGCGAAGCGCTCGCCCAGCTCGATCCCAACCATGTGGGGGAAATGCTGCATCCCCGGCTCGCTCCTGGAGCGCTGCCGTCTCCGATCGCACGCGGCAGCGGAGCGTCGCCAGGGTCCGCGACGGGCATGGTCGTCCTCGACTCGACGGCGGCGATGGATGCGTCCGCTGCCGGGGATGCTGTGATCCTCGTCAAGCGGGAGACCACCCCGGAGGACGTCGAGACGATTCGGGCGGTCGACGGGGTCCTGACGAGCCACGGGGGCCGGGCATCGCATGCCGCCCTGGTAGCTCGCGGTGTCGGGACGCCGGTTGTCACAGGCAGCTACGACATGTTGATCGACCACGATGCCGCCGTCGTCAGCTGGGGGGAAACCAGGGTCCGGGCAGGGCAGACAATCACGATCGACGGGCAGTCTGGGAACATCTATGCCGGCGATCTCCCCATCATTCCTGCTCGCGCCACCGACGAGCTGCAAACGCTTCTGGAATGGTCGGACGAGGTGCGGACGATGGAAGTCTGGGCCAATGCAGACACACCGGCCGATGCCGCCGCGGCGCGGGCGGCCGGAGCCGAGGGAATCGGGCTGGCTCGGACGGAATACATGTTCTCCGGCGACCGGCTGGACGTCGTGCAGCGGATTCTCCTCACCACCGATGCCAGAGAACGAGCCGACGCCCTGGAGCAACTGGAGCGGCTCCAGGTAGGCGATTTCGAGCGGCTTCTCGAGGTTATGGATGGGCTGCCCGTTGTCGTCAGGTTGCTCGATCCTCCACTCCACGAGTTTCTGCCGGACCGGCTCGATGTCGAACACGAACTCAGCGAAGCGCGGGCGCTCGGCGAGGAGACCAACGAACTCGAGGCTCTCGAGGCAATGCTCGACAAGTGGGAAGAGTCGAACCCGATGCTCGGGCTGCGGGGAGTGCGGCTCGCCGTCGTCATCCCGGCGATTTACAAAGTGCAGGTGCTAGCCGCCCTAGAGGCGGTCCGGCGAAGGCTGGACGCCGGCGGCGACCCGAGGCTGGAGCTGATGATCCCGCTCGTCGGCACGGTCGAAGAGCTCCACCTCATCAAGGACATGATTGAGGAAGAGGTTCATCACGCCGGGCGTCTTCTCGAGGTGACCATCGGCACGATGATCGAGCTACCGCGAGCAGCGTTGGTGGCGGCGGACATCGCTCTCGAATCGGACTTCTTCTCGTTCGGCACCAACGATCTCACCCAGACGACAATGGGGCTCAGCCGCGACGATGCCGAGGAGGCATTCCTCGAACAGTACGTCGAGAGAGGCCTCTTTTCGCGCAACCCCTTCGAGACCATCGATCAGCACGGTGTCGGCCGCTTGATCGCTATCGCAATCGACGAGGGTCGCAAAGCGAACCCGGACCTGCTGATCGGGGTGTGCGGGGAGCACGGCGCCGACCCGGATTCAATCGACTTCTTTCACAGATCCGGAGTCGACTACGTGTCATGCAGCCCTCCCCGTATCCCAATCGCCCGCCTCGCCGCCGCCCAAGCAGCCCTGCGCTACACCCCCGGTGATGACACGATCGGCTAGCCGATGCGTGCCCTATAGATACTGGCCAGGTTCGGCCTCGCTGCTCTCGATGGAGAGCCTCCGGCGCATTTCCTCGAGCTGAGCGGCGGCCGCCGCCTGCTGCGAAAAGACCGAGGCCTGGATCCCATGGAACAGGCCCTCGAGCCATCCAACGAGTTGTGCTTGCACTATCCGCAGTTCTGACTCGGTCACGCCGGAGCCCTCGAGCGGCCCAAACATCGCGTCCATCTCCTCAGCCAGGTCGTCGCTGAGCGACTCCCGTAACTGATCCATCGAGGTGGCATAGATCTGGAGCAACCTCGCACGGCCGGCTTCGTCGAGATCGGCCTGGCGAACCTCTTCGAGCATCGCCCGCGTCATCGAGGCAATGCGGATGAGCCGGGCCGGCTCAGACACGAAGGTGCCATCCTCACCTGCCTTGTCGGCATCTTCGTCAACAACCTGCGGCTGCAGCGGCTCTGCGGCGGCGGGTGACGCCTCCTCTGGCAGCGCGGCTGCCTTCTCAGGCGGGTCGGCCTCGGTCGGTGATGGGGGCGCTTTCGGTTCGGTGTCCATGCGGCTGAGACTAGAGCATCCTCCAGGGCCTGCGGCCTCAGACGACCGTGACGACAACACCGTGATAACCAGAGGCGCCGTCCGGGCGTGCCGGCGCAGTAGCCGCAGTCTGCGGTTGCCCCGTGCCGTCGACGGCCCGAGCCTCGATCTCATGGGATCCAGCGGCCAGCCCATCGAGCGACGCGCTCCACTGCACCCAAGCCGTGTCGGCCAGGGGCACGCTCATCTCGGCGTCCTGCCACGGGCCTTCGTCGACCCGCACCTGCACGCCCTGGATTCCATACTGGGGGGACCAGGCAACGCCGGCGGCCACCAGGGGCCCATCGACACGATCACCGGAAGACGGCGTGTCGATTCGAGTCTGGGTTTTGATGGGGCCCGACTTGGCCCAACCACGCGGGATCCAGTAGGCGTCGAAAGCCTCCCACGTGGTCAGCTCGATCTCGGCGAGCCACTTGGTCGCTGAAACGTACCCGTAGAGGCCGGGCACTATGAGACGTGCCGGGAAGCCGTGGTCAGGTGGCAGCGGCTCGCCGTTCATGCCGATTGCGATCAGCGGATCGCGACCGTCAAAGGCGGCCGCCGTCGGAAATCCGGCGGTCCAACCGTCGACTGAGCGAGGCACGATCTGGGTGGCGTCTGGGCTCACGCCCGCCTTGTCGAGCACCTCGGTCAGCTTCACTCCAGTCCACTTGGCGTTGCCGACCAGGTCGCCACCAACGCGATTCGAGACACAGGCGATCGTCACATACCGTTCGTGGAGGTCCATGGCGTGCAGGTCGTCCATTGACAGCGACAGCTCACGATCGACCATGCCGGTCACATTGAGCCGCCAACTGAGCGGGTCCGGCCGCGGAACGACCAAGGCCGTGTCGATTCGATAGAACTCGCTGTTGGGGACGACGATGGGGGTGATGCCGGGTACATCGAGGCTGGCGGCGGCACTGGGAGGAGGGACCGTGGTTGCGGCCCGGGGCAGCCCCATCGTCTCGCGGACGGACTCCGAGCGGGCGATGATCAGTTGGCGGCCGATGCCGCCGGACGCGGCGGCCAAGAGACCGGCCCCGGCGACACCCGTGAGGAGCCGACGGCGATCGGGATTGACCGGTGCATGGTCGAGGGGGTCGTTGCTGCCAAGCGCGTTCAGGACATACCGCAAGCCCTGCGACCCGACGAATGCCGCAATCGAGATACCGATCACAGTCAAAACGCCGTTGGCGTTCACCTGGCCAAGGGCGGCGGCGATGCCAAGCACTGCGAATAGCGCGAAGGCGACCGGGTTGATCGAGGCGCGGCGCAGACTCGCCCGGCCAATCACTGCCCCGATGAGGACCGCAACGATCGCGGTACCGATCGCTAGTGCGCCCTTGTCTGCGGTACCGAATACTCCAATTGCGAAGTCTTTGACGAAACTCGGCGAGCCGTCGACGATGTAGCTGCCAACGGAGGCGACCGCCGAGGGGATCCCCTCGAACAAACCGGACAACAACTCGGTCAGGCCAAGGGCAACACCCGCAGCAACCGCGCCGGCCGCGGCGGCGGCTCCGATCGGTGCCGGAGCGCTCGTCGCCCGTCGTTCAGTTCCAACAAATGTCGCGTCAGTCATATCAATCCGCGGGGTAGGTGTATATCTCTACCACCTACAACGTCATTCCTCGACTTTTCCTCGCTTACGAAATTGTGAACTTGATTTCAGCCAAATCTGATTCGAACCGGCAAGCCGCTCGAATACTTGCAGAACCGCAAAGTGCGGCCAGCAGGCATCACTCTGGGCGAACCCTTCTTCCAGCCAGGGTGGCTTGACGGCATCTTCGGGCGGATGACAACAAAGAACTCGTCATTAGACATACTGTCATCTAGGATAGTCACTGTGTCTAACAGGAAGATGTTCCGATGGCAGCAGTCAACCCTGGTCCGGTAATCGAGGCCGTTGGTCTTTCGAAGTCTTTCGATACAGTGCAGGCGGTCCAGAACCTGAGCTTCTCCGTCGATGCCGGGCAGGTGGTAGGTCTGCTCGGACCAAACGGTGCCGGCAAGACAACGACCATCAGAATGCTGGCCACCCTGGCATCGATTGATGCAGGATCCGCGTGTATCGGCGGCTTCGATGTCGCTACCCAGGCGGATGAGGTCCGGCAGCTCGTCGGCCTGGCCGGTCAGGCAGCTGCGGTCGACGAGAAGCTGACAGCGAGAGAGAACCTGGAGCTGTTCGGTCGCCTCTACAAGATCCCACGAAGGGAACGAAGGCGACGGGCCGAGGACTTGATCGAGAAGTTCGACATGAGCGACTTTGCCGACCGCGTAGTCGGGACCTATTCCGGAGGCCAGCGACGCAGGCTCGACGTCGTGGCCGCCCTAATCGCGAGTCCGCCGGCACTGTTTCTCGACGAACCGACCGCCGGTCTCGACCCGCGAAGCAGAGCCGAACTCTGGGAGGCCATTGCGTTGCTCGCCTCACAAGGGACCGCGATCGTGCTCACGACCCAGTATCTCGAGGAAGCGGACCAACTCGCCGACCACATTCTCATCATCGACGGGGGGCGGGTCGTTGCCTCCGGCGCACCCGAAACCCTCAAGCGGGAGCTAAAACGAGATGTACTCGAGGTCCGCGTCGCCGGCGGCTCCGATGTCACAGCTGCTGTCGACATCATCGGTCCAATCGAAGGCCTGGTGACGGACATCGACGCACGCCGGCTCCGTGTACCGGTGGGAGATGGAGCCATCCGATCTCTCGATCTGCTTCGGCGCATTCAGGACGGCGGTGTTGCAATAACTGATTTCCAATTGCGCCGTCCCACCCTCGATGACGTCTTTCTTGTCCTCACCGGATCCCCAACCGACCACGAGGAGGTGTCCGCATGACAACCCGATCGCTGCTGTCCAAGAGCCGTCCTGGCCTGGTGTCCAACCCGAGTGTCGGGACGCGGATGCGCAGAGCGGTCCAGGACATCAACACCGTGCTGTGGCGCGACACCATCCGGACCCTGCGACAGCCCGAAATGCTCACCTTTGCGGTCGTCATGGGTGTCTTCTTTCTGGTCCTGTTCAACTACATATTTGGTGGTTCCATAGGCGCAGGTGCCGACATCGACTATCTGCGGTTCCTGGTACCGGGGGTGTTCGTAATCACCGCCCTTCAGGGAGCCCAGCAAACCAGTATGGGCCTGGCGGCGGACCTCGCAGAGGGAGTGACTGATCGATTCCGGTCACTCCCGATGAGTCAAGTGGCGGTGATCGCCGGACGCACTGTCGCCGATGCGGTCCGCAACGTCGCGGGTCTCATCCTCGTCGCGCTGGTCGCTCTCTTGATGGGCTACCGCTTCGCCTCGCTCACCGGTGCGGTGGGTGCAATCGCCCTTGCAACGGCCATCGGGTACAGCTTCTCTTGGATGGGGGCCGCCATCGCCGCCAAGGTCAGGCAGCCCGACATGGTCGGCATGCTGTCGATGTTCTGGCTGTTCCCCCTCATGCTCGCCAGCACTGCGTTCGCTCCCGCCGAGACCATGCCGGGCTGGCTCCAACCCTTCGTCACTTACCAGCCGATCTCGGCGGCGTCGGAGGCTGTTCGCGGCCTGGCGAGCGGGACACCGGTTGGCGGCGACATGCTGTTGACGCTCGGATGGATTGCGGCCCTCCTGGCTCTCTTCATCCCGGTGTCGGTTCGCCTCTATCGCAGCGGTTCCTGATGTCAGAGGCACCACCCACACACCCCGTGACAAGCGCCAGCCGATCCGCGGACGACCGGATCATCGAGGCCGCGCTGATGCTGATCGCCGAACAGGGCCTGGGAGGCGTCACCATGTCGGGGATCGCCGCGACCGCCGGCGTTGCCCGCCAGACCCTCTACAACCGCTACCCCGATATCGACAGCATCGTCGCCGAGGCCATCGGCCGACACAATCGAGAGAGCATCGAACTGCTGGAGTCATCGCTGCGCGTTGTCGACCTGCCCGAGGACAAACTCGAACAGCTTGTCCGCCACGTCGTGTCGATCGGTGCCCACGCCCGCCACGCCCACAGTTTTCAGCACGGGCTCTCTGCCGACACCCGAGCCACTCTGGGTGCTTACGACAAGCTGATCAATCGCCGCATCCGAGAGGTCCTCGAGGAGGGGCAACGTTCAGGAGTTTTCCGCGCCGATCTCGTACCTGATGTCGACGCCGTTCTGATACAACACATGCTTGATGGCCTCCTTGACCTCAGCGCTCGCGCACCCGACGAGGCGGCGCAGACGGCCACCACGGGAACGCGCACCATTCTCGCTGCAGTCGCCGGCGCTGAACCTGTGAACTCATAGTCCCCCAAGAGCCGCCAACACCTCCTGAGGCACCCGGGAATCAGCCGGGAAATCCTCAGGAGCAAGCTGGGTTTACCTACTGATTTGAGCGGAAGTGCTTCAAGAACCGGTCCCGCGGCCAGGTGTTGGCTACCTGTTTGACCGGCACCCAGCCACGGCGGGCGTTGTGCACGCCCCATTGGACGTTGTCGTATTCGTTGACGTGGTGGCTGTCGGTGCTGATGATGAACATGATGTCGGTGCGCTCCCGAGCCCGCCGCAGCATGTCTGAAGGCACATCGAGGCGGTCCAGATGCGAGTTGATTTCGAGGGCCGTCCCGAATTCGGCGGCGGCGTCGAAAACCGCGTCGATATCCACCTCGATCCCGGGGCGGCGGCCAATGCGGCGCCCGGTGAGGTGGCCGATCACGTTGACCGCCGGATGGGCGATGGCCCGCAGCACTCTCTCGGTCTGTTGCGCCTGCGGTAGGTCGAAGTGGGAGTGGACGCTGGCGACGCACCAATCGAATTCCGTCAGGAAATCGTCGTCGTAGTCGAGCGTCCCGGCGGCGCCGATGTTCAGTTCCGAGCCATGCAGAATCGTGAGGGCGGGAAACTGCTCTCGTAGTCGCGCCAACTCACCCGCCTCCTCACGCACCTGCTCCCGGCTCAAGCCGTTGATGGCAAGGTCTTCGGCGTGTTCGGTCATCGCGATGTACTCGAGACCCCGCTGTGCGGCGGTCGCCACCATGTCGTCGAGCGAGCTGCGGCCATCGCCAGACCACGTGCTGTGGACGTGGAGATCACCGCGGATATCGCCAACCTCGACGAGTTTGGGCAGATTACGATCAGCGGCTGCCGCCACCTCGCCGACGCCCTCTCGCATTTCGGATGTTATGTACGCCAGACCCAGTGCCTTGTAGATCGCATTCTCGGTGCGGGCCGCCACCGTCTTGCCGGTTGCGACGTCAGCCAGCGCATATTCGTTGAGGGTCCAGCCCCGGGTGAGGGCCAGCTGGCGCAGCTCGATGTTGTGCGCCTTGGATCCGGTGAAATACAGCAGTGCCGCCCCGAACTCGCCGGGAGCTACCACGCGGACGTCGATCTGGAGGCCCGCCGCGGTGAGGGCCGTCGTCTTGGTCTCCCCGCGAGCCTCGACCTCGGCCACGACCGGCAACGCCACAAAGGCATCCATCACCGGCTCGGCCTTGGTAGCCGCCACCAACAGGTCGACGTCGCCGATGGTGTCGGAGAAGCGACGCAGGCTGCCCGCGTATTCCACCTGCTTCACCCCGGGAACAGCCTGCAGTGCCTGGACAATCTCGCGGGCAATGGGAAGCACCTTGATGATCGGGGTGCGTCGATCCTTGCCGTGCAGACCGAGGCGATCGATCGCTTTGGCAATCTTCTCTTCGGATTTCACCCCCATGCCGGGCAGATCCCGCAGCTGCTCGGCGGCCAGGGCCGCCTTGAGGTCTTCGACATCGTTCACCTGCAGCTTGTCCCGCAGCATGATGACCGTCTTCGGCCCCAGTCCGGGGATACGGGTCAGCTCGACGAATGCCGGCGGATACTTCTTGCGTAGCCCTTCCAGCTTGGCGATCGAGCCCGTCGCGACGTACTCCTGAATCTTGTCGGCAGTTGCTCTGCCAACGCCATCGAGTTTCTGCAGCTCGGCCACCGTCATCTCCGCCGCTGGCTCGACCAGCTCGCCCAGAGCATCGGCCGCCTTGTCATAAGCGCGCACCCGAAACGCCTGCGGGCTGCCCTCTTCGAGCTTCAGCAGCTCGGCGTATTCGCGAATTATGCGAACAATTTCGGCGTTGGTGGCCATATCTCGACAACATAGCGATCCGGAGTCGCACCCGAGCCATGACGGTCGGCTTGTCACAGAGTTCTCACTAGCGTGCCTTTTGCAATGGACACAGAAATGATCCCGATCGACCCGCGGGTGCGAAGGCAGTGGCGGATCGAGGCGCTCCTCGCAGGGTTCGTCGTTGCATTTATCGCCGCCATCTTGTCGTCCGCTCCCGACATCTCCTGGATCTGGCGGGTTGTCCTGTTGGTCGGTGCCGTTGGCCTGATCGGAGGCGGGCTGCAGCTCTTGGTGTCGCTCCGCTACCGCTTCTGGCGGTACGGCTTGGCCGAGGACGTCCTCATCCTCGAGCACGGCGTGTGGACACGGCGCCGCTCGATGACTCCCTACTTCCGGGTGCAGAACGTGGACGTCAGCCAGGGTCCCCTGGAGCGCTGGCTGGGGCTGAAGAAGCTGACGATCAGAACCGCGTCGGCTTCGACCGACGCCACTATTCCGGGTCTGGACGACGCAGACGCCGAACAGCTGCGGATCAGGATCCTCGAGCGCGCCGGACAAGATGCAGCCGTTTGACCCGCCGCCGCCCCTAGATGCCGGGATGAATGACGGGGTGGACGCCGGGCCGCCGCCGCCGACCCCGCCGCCGCCTCAGGAGCGGGACTGGGAACGGCTCCACATTGCCTCGCCGATCCTCAACAGTCTCGCCACGGCGATTCAGTTCTGGCCAGTGCTCCTGATCGCGGTCATCAACGAAGGCGGCGGCCCGGTCCTGGGAATCATCATCGGTGTCGGGCTGCTGGCGGCGCTCGGCGTCGCAATTCTCCGCTACCTGCGATTCGACTACCGGCTCGAGGGCACGACACTCGTGGTGCGCTCCGGTGTCCTGGTGCGCACAGTGCGCACGGTTCCCGCCGATCGTGTCCAGCAGGTGAGCCGCAACGAGAAGTTGCGCCATCGCCTATTCGCGGTCGCTGAAGTGTCGGTCGAGGTGGCCGGGGCGGGGAATGAGCCGGACGTGAAGCTCAGCGTTGTTTCGACGGCAGAGGCGGAGCGGATCCGAGTGCGGCTTCAAGACGCCCGCCGCGAGCTCGGTGCTGCCCCGCCTGCGCCCGACCACGTGGTTTACGAAGCGCCCAATCAGTTCCTGCTGCGGTGGGCGGCCGTCGCCAGCCCCCTGTTCATCCTGCCCGTCGTGGGGGCTGCCGTCGGCACGCTCGGCGAGGCCGTCGACCTGGAGAAGGCGTGGGGTTGGCTTCCCGACGGCGGCGAACTGTGGTTCCTGGCCGCCACGGGCGTTATCGGGCTGGCCGCCGCTACCGCAATCAACCTCGCCCGGTTCTACGACATGCGGCTCGTCCGGGCCGACAATGATCTTCGCCTCGACTACGGGCTGCTCACCCGACGCAAACTCGAATTGCCTTCAGAGCGGATTCAGGCGCTGGTATTGAAACTGAGCGTCCCAGGGCGCCTGTCCGGCACGGTCGGAGTGACGGTTCACAATGCCTCGAGTGCCGGGGAGGGAACCCACTCATACTTCCCGGCGATTCCAAGGGCCGATCGCGCTCAGCTCGTCGAGCGGCTCGTTCCGGGAATCGACGTAGCCGCTTCCCTTGCCGGGCACCCCCGGGCCGCCTTGCGCCGATCCGTGATCCGATGGACCTGGCCAGTTGCGCTCGGCGCGACGGCAGTCTGGGCCGCATTCCGCGCCGCCCCGGCCGCCTGGCTCCTCTTCCTCGTGATTCCGGCCGCCGCCCTCGGATGGCGGGCCTGGCAAGTCCTCGGCCATGGCGAGACATCTGACGTGGTCGTTGCCAGGCGCGGCGCCGTCACAGAGAGCACCTCGGTCGTTCGTCGCGCCCGGGTGCAAAGCGTTTCGGTCGTGGCCAACTGGTTCCAGCGCCGCCTCGGGTTGGCTACCTTGCGCATCCACGTCGCTCAGCCGCTTGGCAAGGTGTCAATTCGGGATATGGGGCAAGACGATGCCGCCACAATGGCAGTGCGCCTAGCTCAACACATCCCCACTGTGAACGGCTCTGACCGAACCGCGGGGCACCTAGATGGTGGCAACAACGAACCCGGCGAACAGAGCGAGGAGTAGTCCACCTTCGAGGCGTGAGATGCGACGTCCGGTCATCATCGCCGCCGTCGCCAGAACCACCGCACCGATCATTCCCCAGACGGCAATGCCGTCGAAGTCGGCCAGCAGGCCGGGCCCGACGACGCCCGCGGTGCCGGCAACGGCCAGCGAGTTGAAGATGTTCGAGCCAATCACGTTGCCCAACACGAGCTCGGACTCTTTGCGACGCGCCGCCGCCAATGCCGTCGCCAGCTCGGGCAGCGACGTACCGACGCCCAGTAGCAATCCGAGGAACGTCGCCGACCAATCGAGACGCACGCCGATGTCGAGCGCACCGTCGAGGAGGATCTTGGCGCCGACGACGGTCGCCGTAATCCCGAGCACTCCGTATAGGAATTCGAGGGCCACGGGCGAAGCGACCGCCTCCTCGTCCTCGACATCAGGTGGGTCGCGCCGCGACCACACGATGAGCAATCCCAGGGCGACGACTAGTCCAACGAGCAGCCCGATCGCTTCTTCCCTGGAGATGGATCTGTCTGCCAACACGATCGCCAGGGCGACGACGGCGAACACCATCAGCGGCGTCTCCTTGCGGAGAAGTTGACCCGTGGCGACGATCGGAGACAGTACTGCGGCGGCCCCAAGCACCAACGTGACGTTCGCCGCGTTGGAGCCGACCACATTGGCGGCAGCAACGTCGAGGCGACCGTCGACCGCAGCGATCGACGAAACGAGCAACTCCGGTATCGACGTGCCGAGCCCCACGATCAGTGCCCCGATCAACACGGCTGACACCCCGAAACGAGAAGAAATCCGCACTGCCGACACAACCACCCGGTCGGACGCGACGACCAGCACGGCCAGGCCTACGGCGACTAGAACTATTGAGCCAAACACGCTGCTTCCCCGAATGCACGGCGGCAGCGATAGTAACTCGCCGGAGCGGGGCCGCGGCGAGCGCAAGCCCGAAATCGTTGGTCACCCGCGGCAACTAGCCTTGAACGTCAATGGCAACCGGCAACAAAGACGACGGGCGCATCCACCAGACCTGGATCACATCCGACCGTGGGGTTCCAACGCGCTTCGTCCGGCCGTTTGTACGATTCACCGAGATCTCGGCTTCGTCCGGCATTGTGCTCCTAGTAGCCGCGGTGGTCGCCCTGCTGTGGGCCAACGGCCCGTTCGGCGACACCTACGAGTCCTTCTGGGACACCCACTTCGACTTAACGCTGGGGAGCTGGCACTTCAGCGAGAGCCTCAAGCACGTCGTCAACGACGGCCTGATGGCGATCTTCTTCTTCGTCGTCGGCCTGGAGATCAAACGCGAGCTCGTCGTGGGCGACCTGCGCGATCGTAAGCAGGCTGCGCTGCCGGCCATCGCCGCCCTTGGAGGAATGATCGTGCCGGCGCTGATATTCGTGTTCTTCGTTGCAGGCACAGGCGGTGAGGCGACGCGGGGCTGGGGGATCCCGATGGCTACGGACATCGCATTCTCGATCGGCGTTGTCTCGCTTCTCGGCAGCCGGGTGTCGTCTGGTGCCAAGCTCTTCCTGCTGGCCCTCGCCATTGCGGACGACATTGGAGCCATCGCGGTCATTGCGATCTTCTACACGTCCGACCTGTCGCTGGGCTTCTTGGGCGCGGGAATCGGCGGCCTGGTCCTGGTTTACGTGGCGCAGCGGGTCGGGATCCGGGCGACCGGGTTCTATTGGGTGGTTGGGATTGCAGTGTGGTTCTTCGTGTTCGAGTCCGGAGTCCACGCCACTCTCGCCGGAGTCGCCCTTGGGCTGCTGACGCCCGTCCACGCCTGGTACAGCGACGCTGAGTACTTCCAGCGGGCCCGCTGGGTGTTAGACCGCTATGACATGGAGGCGGCTACGCCACAAAAACGGGAGCGAGTCGATTCGAGTGCGCTGACGTTGGCTGCCGTCGCCCGCGAGTCAGTCTCGCCCCTCGATCGTCTTGAAGGCTCGATCCATCCGTGGTCGGCGTTTGTGGTCGTCCCCATTTTTGCCCTGGCGAACGCCGGCGTTCGAGTAGTCGACATCGACCTCTTCGAAGCAGCCACCAGCCCGGTCTCGCTCGGAGTCGGCCTCGGTCTCGTCGTCGGCAAGATCTTCGGCATCACGCTTGCCACCTGGATCGCAGTCCGCACCGGCGTCGGCAAACTGCCCAAACGGGCCGGTTGGCTCGAGATGGTCGGGCTGGCCGCATTAGCCGGCATCGGGTTCACGGTCTCGCTCTTCATCACCGAGTTGGCCTTCTCTACGCCGACGCTGATCGACCAGGCCAAGATCGGCATTTTCATCGGCTCCGGGGTGGCAGGGGCGATCGGGTACTCGATTCTGCGGAATGTCAAGACCCCCCAGGAAGCGATCGAAGAAGGCCGCCAGCTGCTCGGTATCACGGCCGCCGATGATGAGCAGGCCGATGCCGGGCCGACGTCGTGAGCGGCCTGCCGGCAATCACGCTGCGCACCCCGGTCCAAAAGCCCATCGGCCTCGGCGAGCTGCGCCGCGGGAACAGCTAGCGGCCTCTTCCGGTTGCAGATCGTTAGCAACATCACCAAGAGAGCCAACGATGTCAACGCCGTCGGGCCCCAACCCAGCCAAGGTCGCCCTCTCGATCCTCAAGGCCCGCCGAATGCGGCGACCTCATCCCCGTGGATCCGGCGAGGTCGACCATTCCGCGCTGGCGGCAGTGCTGGTGGCGCTGGCGGACGGCGGCGTAGCGATACTTCCCGAACACCGCGATGCCCTCGACCAATACCGGCGCCAGCTCGAGGTAGTCGATCCCGACTCGCTGAACCGGGACGGCGCCTTGGCCTTTTGGATCAACCTGTACAACGCCGGGGCTCTCGATGTGGCGGCAGAGGCCGCCGCCTCCGGCGAGTCGACGGTGCTCCGGGTCGCCGGCGGTTTCCGCGCCCCCTGGGCTGCTGTGGCCGGCGAGGAGCTGTCCCTGGATGCCATCGAGCACGGCAAGATTCGCCGCTTCGGCGATCCCCGGATTCACGGTGGGTTGGTATGCGGCTCCGCCTCGTGCCCGACCCTGCGCTATGAACCGTTCACCGCAGACGATCTCGACCGGCAGCTCGACGACCAGATGCGGTCGTTTCTGGCAGGCGACGGCGCCGCTCAGGACGTGACCGCTAACCAACTTCGGCTGTCGCGGGTCTTTCTCTGGTACGGCGCCGATTTCACCCGGCCGCACCGCATGCCGACCGTGCTGCCGTCCCGGAAGACCACGATCGCGGATGCGCTGGGCCGCTGGTTGAGCCCCGCACTCGAGGAGTGGCGAATAGCTGCGGGCCCGTCTATCGCTTTCCAGCCGTACGACTGGTCGCTCGCCTGCAGCATCCGCTAGTTGTCCTCGACCGCCTTGCGGCGAGCTGCGACGACGAACAACACGATGGCGACCGTGGCGACCGCAATGTCGTAAGGGAGCACAAACTCCCACAATGCGCCGGCATCGAGCCGCCACCTGCCCAGCGGAGTGAACCCAACCGAGTCGAGATAGCGCCCGATCGAAGCGATGCAGAGCACGCCAACAACTCCTCCCGCCACCAGGGCAGCCCGCCGGCCGCGCAACCAATGGACCGCGATCATCGTCGTCGAGACGGCCCAGGCAATATCGAGCGCCGACAGCAGCTGGAGGAATTGTGTTGAAGGCTGGTACCGCAGCGCCGCCGACGAAGCCAGGGTCACCAAACCGACGATGCCGGTAACGATGACGATTGCCCCGAGGCCGGTCGCCATGACCCGGCGCACTCTGGTCAGAGAGCCTGCTCCGAACCACAATCCATCGGTGTACGGCAGCAAACGGAAGGTGAGCGAGACCGCGAGCAGCACCAGCAACGTGAGGTGCCCACCGAAGCGGAGGCCCAAAGGCAAAGAGGTGGGCACCAGCAGGGCGACTGCCGAAAGCCCAAGTGTGTCAACGAGGTAAGGAAAGGCAACCATCACGGCACCCTCGAGCGTGCTCGTGGCGGAATCCCTCTGAGTAGTCGATGGCGACATGTCGGGAAGCTACTACCTGGCGGTCATCTCGAAGTTGAACGACAAGTCGGAACTCCCCGGACCGGACTGGTGAATCTCCACGGCAACGACGTTATAGCCCCGGACCAACACCGAAGCCGGCACCGAAAACTCGTGGAAGCTGTTCTCGTTTGAGGCACCGCCGCTGGCATAGGTGTCGTAGGTGATGGTTCCGCTCGGCATATTGTCGCGGAGGACTTCAACTCCGTTGATGTAGACCACGGCCCCGTCGTCACGGACCAGTCCGATGTCAAGCACCGAGAAGACATCGGGGTCGGTGACCCGGAATAATCGACGGAAATAGACGGTGGGGTGATGGTTGCCGGCGGGACCGGAATTGACGACGGTTGTTTCGTCGCCGTCTCCGTAGCCGAGTTCGGCTCGCCCCCGGGGCCAATTGGAGTGGTTGGCATAGCTGAGCTGGCGCCACGCCGTGCCCCTGTCGAGGCCTTGGTCGTGGTAGCGCCACTTGGTGTCCCTCGCCACCAGCTCTTCCGGCGTCGCCTGCTTGGCGAGTCTGAGGTCAAAACTGTGATCGCCGCTGTAGGGCCCTTTCTGGTGGATCTCGACTGCCAGGATGTTGTCGCCGGCCACGAGCAGCCCGGGATCGATGTCATAGCGATACCACTTCTTCTCCCCCGGCGGTGACGCCAGGGTGGATGCAGTGACTTCGCTGTTCATCGGACCGGACGGCATGTTGGACCTGACAATCCTGACATCGTTCAGATAGACAACCGCACCGTCGTCACGCAAGATCTCCAATTCGAGATTCGAGATCGTGTTGACTTCGTAAACGGTGAAGACCCGCCGGAAGTAGGAGGTGATGTGGCGGTCACCGGCCGGGCCCTTGCTGATCACGCGCGCCTCGTCGCCCTCGCCGTAACCGAGCTGGGCGGGGCCTTCCTTCCAAGCCGAGTCGTCATACTTGAGGCGGCGCCAGGCGGTGGCCAAACTGGGGCCGTCGTCGCGGTAACGCCAGCGAGCGCCGTCCTCGATGAACACCTTGGGCTTGGTGTCGATGAGCATCCGCAGGTCGAAGCTGATGTCGTTGCTGGTCGGTGCCGCTTGGTGGATCTCGACGGCAACGATGTTGTCTCCCTCGATGAGGACGTCGGGTGAGATAACCCAGCGGTTGAATTTGTTCTCAGCCGAGCCGGTGACCGGGGCGGCGGCCCGGGTCGCTCCGGTGATCGTCCCGTCCAACATGTTGTCCCTGATCACCTCGACACCGTTGATGTAAACGACGGCCCCGTCGTCGCGGCGCAGTTTGATCTCCAAGTGGTCGACGTTGTTGTGGTCGTAGATCGTCACCGTGCGGCGAAAATACGTTGTGATGTAACGGTTTGCGTCGGGGCCGTCCCGCACCACTGTTCTTTCGCCACCATCGCCGTACCCGAGTTCGGCATCGCCCCGTCTCCAGCTGTCGTCGTCGAAGTGGAGTTGGCGCCATGCCGTGCCTAGCTGCGATCCGTTGTCGAGATACCGCCACCGGGCCCGGGCGCCGATGACCGGAGTCAGCGGCACGCCGGCTGCGGCCTGGCTGTAGCGGCCGAATCCGCGCACAGACACCGGGCTGGCGTTGGTGATGTGGCCGCCCACCCACAGATGGGCGCCGTCATAGAGCATGTCCTCGATGCCGCCGTTCCCGGTGGTGGCAACTACGTAGGAGTTGTCGATGTTGTCGCTCGATGTGTCCACGGCGACGAAGCGCACAGAGTCCTCAGTGCCGAAACGCAGAGTCCAGTGCCCACCGAAGTAGGCCCGATCCCCCACCACCTCCACGCCTTGGACATCGCCGTCCGTCGTGTACTGCCGGCGCCGGGTGCCGTCCGTCGCTCGCAGAATGTCGGCGGCCCCGCCGCCCCCACCGAGGGCGAGGTAGATCTTGCTGCCGGTCACCGCGATGTCGAAGACCGGCCGGTCCACCACCGAGGAATCGAATCCGGCGATCGGATCGGCGTCGACCGGATCGACGGCGACGAAGGAGCCCAGGAGCGGCTGGTTGTTCTCATCGCGGATCTCCGTGCCGACGTAGAGCCGGGCCTCGTCGGGGCTCAGCGCCAGGGACATCACTTTTCCCTCGGTGATGTTGGCATCCCACGACTCGAGCGCGCCCGTAACACCGTCGACTTTGGCCAGAGACCGCTGGCCCTGGCCCTGGACGCTGGAAAAGCTGCCCCCGATATATACGTCGCCGGCGGAGTCGACCGCCAGTGCTTCGACGTTGTCGGATGGGATCGTTACGTTCCAGCCGGTCCTGAGGTTCCCGGTGACCGCATCGAGGGCGGCAACTCTCGTGCGGGTTTGACCGTTGACCGTCGTGAACCTGCCCCCGATATATACGGTCTTGGCATCGGGAGAGACGGCAACCGCTCTCACTTCGTCATTGACGGTGGGGCTGAACGCTGCCAGGCGTTTCCCGGTCCACATCTCGATGGCAGCGATGAACTTCTGGTTGACCGTCGAACCGTTGTAGGTGGCTTTCATGCCGGTGAAGCTGCCGGCTACGAAAACTCGATTGCCGGCATGGGCCATGGACATCACACGGCCGATGCCGTTCGTCATCCAGATCTGGCCGGCGGAGGCCGACAGTTGCGGGGACGCCGCCACAGCCTCGGTGGGGGCGGCGATGAGCATCGACGCCACGAGGGCGACACCTGCCAATCGGAGGACGCTCCGCTTCACTTTCCCCCAAACTGCGCCAAGGCGCATATAGCCACACTCAGCGTCGGCACGCCCGACGCTGGCCGCCCCCATTCCTTGCGACGTTGCAATTGAACCATATCGGATCGGCTATGTCAGAGGGAACCGGCCCAAAACCGGGCAGCGCAGCTGGCTACCAACACCTGTCACACCGCCCCGGTATGGTTGCAACCCATGGACGCAAAACGACCAGGGAGTGGTAGCCGGCGGGCATCCACAGAGACGTCCGCATTCGGCGCCGGACGGCGCGAAAACCACGACGCCACGGAGTTTTACAGCAGATTCCCGGCTCCGCTGGTGTCCCAGGACGACACGCTGAGCCGGCCTTTCACCCTGCCAGAGCCCCCTTGCATCGTGGGCGACTCGCGGAACATGGCGGAGCTGCCGGACAACAGCGTCGCATTGGTCGTCACCTCACCTCCCTACTTCGTCGGCAAGGAGTACGAGCAGGGGGTTACCGGCGACGAGATCGCCGGAACGGGTGAGATTCCAGCGACCTACATCGAATTCCTCGAAATGTTGCGTGATGTCTTCGCCGAGTGCCTCCGCGTCCTGGAGCCGGGCGGGCGCATCGCCGTGAACGTTGCCAACCTGGGCCGCAAGCCGTACCGCAGCCTGTCGAGCGACGTCATCCGCATCCTCCAGGATGACCTGGGGATGTTGCTGCGCGGCGAGATCATCTGGCAAAAGGCCGACGGTGCGTCCGGTTCTGTGGCCTGGGGATCGTTCCGTAAGGCCGCCAACCCGGTCCTGCGCGACATCACCGAACGGGTGATCATCGCATCGAAGGGCCGCTTCGACAGGGCCCGCAGCTCCAAACAACGCCAGGCAGAAAACCGGCCCCACGACAGCACGATCACCACCGACGAGTTCATGGAAGCCACACTCGATCTGTGGCGGATCGATTCGGAGAGCGCTCGGCGAGTGCAGCATCCGGCCCCGTTCCCGGTGGAGCTGCCTCGGCGCCTCATCGATCTGTACACGTACGAGGGCGACGTCGTTCTCGATCCTTTCCTCGGTGCAGGCACCACGCTCGTCGCGGCCGAGCGCACCGGGCGCCGCGGCGTCGGATACGACCTCGACCCCAAGTACATCGATATTTCCACCCGGCGCCTCGAGGCGGAACGGGCCCGGCGCCGGGTGTGGCCCGGTGACACCGGCCCCGGCGAGGCCCTGTCCTTCGACATCCCGGACCAACCGGACGAGCGCATCGAGCACTTCCAAGCACGGGCCACTTCGGAAGGCAAAAAGGCGCAGGACCTGGCCCGCCAGGTCATCGAGTCGTGTGGCTTCCGGGTGGTCGACGAAAACCACAAGATCCCCAAGACCGGGGTGCAGTTCAACTTCCTCATCGAGGACGGTGCCGGCGAACACATCTACTACGTCGATGTTTCGGGAGCCTTCACAACGGTGCGTCCCGGACTGATGCGCACCGACACCTTGTGGAAGACGCTGGGGCGCGCCCATGTGCTGATGGCCAACGCCAATGCCGCCACCGATGCCAACCACCCCCGCCTGCTGGTGCTCACCTCGAACCTGCCACGCCCCAACAGCCCGGGCGACCGAGCGCTGCGGGCCGTCGGCGCTTGGAACGTGTTCGACGCCATCGAGATGTTCGACCATGCCGGGGTCGCCCGCCTCCAGTCATACGCCGCCGGGGCTACGTCGCCCCTGCCGGGATTCTGGACGGCGGCCGACATCGATCGGTACGAAGACTTCACCGACGCCAGCGGCCGCTGATGGCCAGTGTCGCCTATGCCGTAGTTCGTCAGGATCCGCCTGAAGTTTTCGTCGCCGAAGACGTCGGAGTCCTCAACCGGGTTCTGGCCTTGGAGCTGGTCGGCCGCACGCCCAGCGCCGACCTGGACGCCGAATCCTGCGCCGCGCTCCGCTCCGCCCTGCTAGAGGAACGCTGGGCCGATGCCGTCGTGCAGTGGATGCGGCTGCGGGGCATCGCCGTCGACGTGTACACCCATCTCCATGTGTACACCGATCAGGACGCCCCGGCCGAGCTCGTCGGTGCCCAGCTCCAGTTCGCTCCCATCTTCCGAGGCCCGTAGTGGCCGACGTCAAGACCGAGATCACCGAAATCGTGACCGGTCTCGGCATGCTCGGATTCCAATCCATCGAACGAGTTCTCGAGGCGCGGCCGCGCACAGTCCACAACGTGACGGACGATCACTTCGAGCGCCTCGAAGCGGCCTACGGCTCGGGCGATCATGGCGGGCTCTTTTCCACGGCCTGGGACAACGGCCTCGTGTTCGCCCATTCGGCGGACGGCTTGCGGGGAAGGCCACCCTGGTCGATTGAGTGGAAGGGGAGCCACCGGCCGCCGGCCTACGAACAGATTCCAGCCGATCTCCGCGTCGATCACGTCTATCTCATCAGCTGCAAGTACGGATCGAAGATCCTCATCAACTCGTCACCGGCCAACTTGTTCGACCATCGGCTGGCTGATCGCCAGGCCGGCAGCGTCGACTGGTACGCCGAGGTTGCCCCCGAGCAATATCAGGCCTTCTACGGTTTGGTCCGTCGCCAATTCGGCGCCGCCGGGCTGCCGGCCAAGGTCACCGACCTCACCCGCCAACAACGTGACATCATCCGCAAGGCCCTACCGCGGCGGCTCGACGGCGAGCTGGAAGCTGCCTACCAGGAGATGAACTCCGTGGTCACGGCGGTATCGGCGCAGCGCTGGAACGCCGCGGTGCGGAGTCGGCGCCAGCGTGAAGAAATGGTGTGGCGCCTCCTGCGGTTCCAGGCGGCACCGTATTTCATCCTGGGCATGAGCGACAGGAACGTGCCCATACGGGTGCGGGTGGCCACGCCGTGGGACATCCGTGACAGGTATGAGTTCCTGGGCCTCGAGATAGAGCCGGGGGCCAGAGCCCAGGCCGTGGTCGGGTGGCGGGCGACTTTTCGCGACCTGGAAAGCGATTCGCAGCAGTGGGCCGAAGGCCACGTGCAGATCCGGTGGAGCCATGGCAAGTTCGGCCAGGTGCCCGAAGCCAAGGTGTATCTCGACAGCCCGTACGATGAGCTGCCCGGTTACTTCAGGCTCGACCGGGACGCCTGAACCGGCACGCCTGAGATGGCTCAGTCAGGGCAGCGGCGACGCCTTGTAAGAGCCGAGCACCTTGAGCTCGGCCAGAGTGGCCGGCTGCGGGTCGATGACGGCGGCCAGGCCGGCCGGGCCCGGCGGATGCACCAGGTCGACAAAGAAG